>Ga0102940_1001160_pt1 | contig 17225 bp, 13 predicted proteins | sample SalPonR2_C_D1_MG_FD_78215 | JGI IMG/M metagenome (GOLD analysis project Ga0102940, IMG submission 78215) | Salt pond soil microbial communities from South San Francisco under conditions of wetland restoration - Salt Pond MetaG R2_C_D1_MG | ecosystem: Environmental > Aquatic > Marine > Intertidal... | reverse complement strand
ATCTCGCTTTTTGGTTGTTTCAAATCAACAATCGGTCAAAATAGATAAAATCAAAAAAGATTTTTCGCATATTGAAAAAATCATTTATCTGGATGAAAAAAATCTCAATACACCCGAAGCCATTTCGCTTGATGAACTTATAAAATCAGGCAAAAAATTCAAAGAAGCGCACAGTAATGAGCTACAAAAAAGAAAAAAAGAGATAAAAGGAGATCATTGGGCAAACATTACTTACACCTCGGGAACAACTTCTGATCCTAAGGGTATTATCCTGACTCACAGAAATTATACAGCAAATGTTGACCAGGCTTATAGTTTAATGGATATACCCGAGAGCTATAAAACCCTGTTAATTTTACCGCTTGACCACTGCTTTGCGCATGTAGCGGGCATTTACAGCTTCATGGGGAAAGGGGCATCACTAGCAATGGTTGAGTCTGGCAAGAACCCGTTGCAAACCCTGAAGAACATCCCGGTCAATATTAAAGAGATAAAACCTGATCTTCTGCTGAGCGTTCCGGCTCTTGCTAAAAATTTCAAAAAGAATATTGATGCAGGTATAAAAGCAAAAGGCAAAACCATGTGGAACTTATATCAGTTTGCTTTAAAAAATGCCTATAGCTACAACAAAGAAGGTTTCAATAAAGGAGCAAATGGATCGGCATGGCGCAAGCCGCTTGTGAACCTTTTCGATAAAATTTTATTCGAAAAGGTACGGGCGTTTTTTGGCGGTCAGCTGAAATTCTTTATTGGAGGCGGGGCCCTTCTTGACATTGAGTTACAGCGATACTTCTACGCCATTGGAATCCCCATGATGCAGGGATACGGTTTGTCCGAAGCAACCCCAATTATCAGCTCGAATGCACTTCATAAGCACAAATTGGGTAGTAGTGGTTTTTTAGTCAATAACCTTGAGCTAAAAATTTGCGACGATGAAGGCAGGGAAGTACCGCAAGGTGAAAAGGGCGAAATAGTAGTAAAAGGTGAAAATGTGATGTATGGTTACTGGAAAAACGATAATGCAACCACAGATACTATAAGAAATGGCTGGCTGCACACCGGAGACATGGGATATATCGATAAAGATAATTTCCTGTATGTACTGGGCAGATTCAAAAGTTTGCTAATTAGTAATGATGGTGAAAAATACAGTCCCGAAGCAATAGAGGAAGCTCTAACTGAAAAAACAACCTACATTGACCAGGTTGTACTTCACAACAATCAGGATCCATATACAATTGGATTGATCTATCCGAATTACGAAGCCATTAAAAGCGCATTACGCAATGACAACCTTTCAATAAACCATGAAGAAGGGAAAAAACAAGCCCTGCAACTAATCCAGTCTGAAATTAACCACTTTAGAAAAGGTGGACGTTTCGAAGGTGAGTTCCCTGAAAGATGGCTTCCATCTGCCATAGCCGTACTTGAAGAAGGTTTCAATGAGCAAAATAAGATGATGAACAGCACAATGAAAATTGTACGAGGTAAAGTAACCGAGTTTTATCGCGAACGGATTGATTACCTTTACAATAAAAACGGGAAAGATATCACAAATGAAATTAATATGAAGGCACTGGAAAAAATCAGCCAGAATTAATGAATAGATTTAAATATACAAAGCGCTAGCAAGATGTTAGCGCTTTTTTTATGCCTCATCGAAAAATTCATTTTTAAAATTGACGAGGTATAGTTTATTCTGAGCCCTGGTAAAAGCGGTATATAACCACCTCAAATAATCTACACCCAACATATCTTCTGTAAAATAACCGGGATCGACAAAAACAGTATCCCACTGGCCTCCCTGCGATTTATGGCAAGTAAAAGCATAGGCATATTTCACCTGTAATGCATTATAATAAGGATCTTCACGTATAGCTTCGAATCTTTTCTTTTTTGATTTAATTTGCGAATATTCACCTTCTATTGAGTAAAACAGATCTTTATTTTGCTGTCCGTTTAAATTAGGGGCTTCACTAATCAATGCATCCAGTATGATTTTGACGTCAATTTCAGTATCTGTATAATCTTCGGGCATAATGGTTACATCGGCAAAACGAAAACCATACTTTTCCTCATACTTTTTTATTGCTATGATTTTGATAAAATCGCCATTGGCAATAAAATCAGTATTATCAAAATCGCGGGCCCAATAGTAATTATTTTTTACTACCATAAGCCTGTCATCAGGTGTAAGCTCACTTTCATACCATAAAACCTGATTTCGTATTCCCTGATTGTACATATTTGCCTGTTTATTTGACCGGGTTACAACAGCTACATTATGTAACCCTTTCTTTTGATAAGCGTCTTGCAAAACCTCGACAAAATCATTTCCCGAAAGCCGATCAATATCAGGCAATCCCTCAACCTTAAAACGGGGCACTTCATATTTTCGCTCGGCCAATTGTGTTCTTATTCGAGTCGCATTAAGTAAAATTCCGGACTCCCTGGTTTGCCTGATCACTTCACGCAGAGTACAAACGCGTACATCTTTACCAAATTCACTAATTACGGTTTCGCGCAAGGCCGGGCTAAGTGTTAATCCAACTGGTGGAAGCTGTGCTACATCTCCTACAAGAATAAGTTGACAAGCCTCACCAGAATAAACATATCGGAGCAAATCAGCCAAAAGATTACCAGACCCAAACATATTTTCCGGATTAGTTTGGTCTCCTATCATACTGGCCTCATCGACAATAAAAATGGTATGCTTATGCAAATTGCGATCTACCGAAAAAGGTGAATTAAATTCTTTACCTGATTGTTGCCTGTAAATTTTTTTATGAATAGTCGAGGCCTGTTTTTTAGCATAAAAAGAAAAAACCTTGGCAGCACGACCAGTAGGTGCAAGCAATACCGAACGCTTCTTATATTTATCCAAAACGCGCACCAATGCACCAATCAGTGAAGTTTTACCCGTCCCTGCATACCCCCTTATCATCAACACACGTTCCCGGAGGTCATTCTTATCATAATCAACTAAAAATGTAGAGGTTACACCGGAAGCCTGTAGCTGATCATTGGTTGGCTCAAAACCTAGTTCTTTGATTATAAGGGAAGAAAGTTGACGTTCAATCATTATGGATAAGTTTGTATATTGCCGAATAAAAGAAATAAATGAGCTGCAAAAATGGTGAATTTAAAATAATTTATAAATTTGCAGACAAGATTAAAGTAAAATCAATAAACAAATTTTAGTCCAATGAGAAAGGTCCTGCAATTTGCATTAGCTATCGCAGCCATAGTGCTGGCTTACTTACTATATGACAGCATCATGAAGCCGATCCGCTTCGAGAAAGAGCGGACAAAACGTTATGAAGCGGTTATCGAAAACCTGAAAGATATTAGAAAAGCTCAGGTAGCTTACAAAGACGTTTACAACAGATATACTGCTGGTTTTGACACATTAGTAGATTTTGTAAAACATGATTCACTTCCGCTGGTAAAAGCGATTGGAAATATACCTGAAGAGTATATCGATTCGCTTAAAAGTCGTTCAAAAGCTGAAAAACTTGCACTTAAGCAAGGTATAATCAGTCGTGACACCATCAAAATCAGTGTTAAGGATTCATTGTTTGGTAAAAACTATAATGTCGATAAACTGCCAATTATCCCTTACACTGAAGACAAAAAGTTTGAGTTGGCTACAGGAGAAGTAACTGCATCTGGATTACCTGTAAAAGTATTTGAAGCAAAAGCTCCAAGTGAGGTAATACTGCATGGAATGAACAAGCGCCTTATTGCAGCCTATAACGATGGTAAAGATTATAAAGGCCTCAAAGTAGGTTCACTCTCTGAGGCAAATAACAATGCTGGTAACTGGGAGTAGCGCCAATGAATTATACCGTTTCGACGATCGAGAAAATCGACGAAAGATTCGACTTTAATAATACGTCAAAATATATAAAATCCATTCAGCTCAGCCTGAATGGATTTTCTTATATTGCTACTAACCCTGACGAAAGTACCCATCTTGCCCTGCGACATTATGATTTCGGCACGGAGATACCTATAAAACGGTTAATCGATATTGTTGCTGACCTTTTTAAATATGAAGATATCTTGGCAGGTTACCACAATCATATCAACCTTTCTTTTGTAAGCAGGCCATGGGCAATGGTGCCTGAAATGTTATTCAACAAAAACAACATTAATAAACTTTTAGATATCAACTATAAAGCAGATGAATTTTCAGATGCTGCATACTGTAAAATACCGGGTTCAAACATAATTATAGCTTCGCGTATTCCGACCAAACTTGTAAATTTACTTGATGATAAATCATCAAAACTCAATATTATTCCCCATCAAGCTGCATTTTTATACAACGGGTTGCAAACCCTAAAGCACAACAACAATGAGCGTGCTTTTTTCATGGCCGTTCACGATCATTTTTTTGAGCTTGCTTATTTCAAAGAAAATGAAATAAAATTTTATAACAATTTCCCCTACAACCAGTATGCAGATATACTATATTACACTTTAGCGGCTATGGAAAAACTGGAAGTAAGTCCGGCCCATTCAAGCCTGTTTCTTCAGGGTAATGATTTGGTTAAAGAGATTATACCCAACGAAATTAAGAAACACATCAAGAATGTGTATTTGGATAACCAATTATACAAAGAACAATACACTTATCATTTCGACCAGCTCCCCATGTATAAATACAAACTTTTAACAGGAATATACAGATGCGGATCATAAGCGGAACACATAAAGGAAAACAAATTAAACTACCCCCCAACCTAAAGGCACGACCAACTACAGATCAGGCCAGAGAAGGGTTGTTTAACATATTAAGTAACAGATTCGACTTTGATAAAATAAAAATAGCCGACCTTTTTGGTGGAACCGGTGCTATATCGTTTGAATTTGCATCGCGGGGTGCAAAAGAGGTCTACTGTATCGAGATAGCCCCGTCACATTTCAGATTCATAAATAAAAATGCCAAAGCAAACGGCTTTGAACAAATTAAGACTTTTCGGACCAATGCCTTCAATGCAATTCAAAAGCTTCCTAAGAATAATTTTGATATCATTTTCGCAGACCCTCCTTTTGACTTCCCCAACAAACAAAAGCTAATCAGCGATGTAATGGAAGCAGACATATTGAAAAATGGAATATTTATTCTGGAGCATAGTGATAATGAAAGCTATAATGATTCTGCATATTTCATTGAACAACGAAACTACGGCAAAGTCTGTTTTTCATTTTTTGAAAACAAATAATTAATTTTTCTAAAAAAGGGCCCATGGGCTTATTACAACGGAAAAGGAAACGAATATTCACTATAGCTTTTTCACATTATATACATGATGTTTACTCAGCATTTTTTGCGCCCACACTCCCCCTACTCATAGAGAAACTCGGCCTCTCATATACCAGCATTGGAATATTACAGGTTTTACAGCGGTCACCCAGTTTTCTAATGCCATTTATCGGAATTTTGGCTGAACGTGTTGCACTCAGGTACTTTGTAATATGGAGTCCCGCTATAACTGCTATTACAATGAGTTTACTTGGAATTGCCCCAAATATTTGGATTCTGGCTCTTTTACTCGTGATAATGGGAGCCGGATCTGCACTTTACCATGTACCAGCACCTGTTATGCTCAAACAAATTACAACGCACAGAATTGGTTTTGCAACAAGCATGTACATGGTTGCAGGTGAGCTTGCTCGCACAACCGGTCCCTTAATTATTCTAGGCGCAATAGCTTTATTCACATTTGAGGGAACCTGGCTATTAATGTTTATAGGTATAGGAGCCTCAATATTTTTACATTATCAGCTTAAATCCATTATGGTTTCTGATAAAATAAAAAAAGCCCCCACTCTGAGTAACCTTAAAAATACATTTAAAACATATTCCGGGTTATTTACTGTTTTATTTTTCATAATCATGTTCAGGGCGATGATTAAAACATCGCTGACCACATTTTTAACCGTTTATTTAACAGAAAATGGCCGAACATTGCTTCTGGCAGGTATTGGACTTACGATATTACAGGCTGCAGGGGCAATTGGCACCATGTTTTCAGGCACACTCTCTGATTTTATTGGTAGAAAAAAAATCATAATCATCACCACCATACTTGCCCCGATATTTATGTTTGGATTCATTTCAACAGTAGGTTGGATTCAAACGTTATTCCTGGTATTAACCGGGTTTGTAGTATTTGCCTCGGGACCGGTGTTTATGGCATTGGTACTTAATGTAAGTAAAACAAACCACGCTTTTCTTAATAGTTTAAACATGACCATTAACTTTGCAGGAGGATCTGTAGCTGCACTTTTCATAGGTACACTTTCAGATTTTACCGGAATCAATAATACTTATTTATATGCAACTATATTAGCTACAATTGCAATACCATTTACATTTTATTTACCCAATGAAAAAAGAACTACGTATGACAAAAAATAATCTAAAAATATGTGTTTTCTGTGGTTCGCATGAAGGCACAAATCCCTTCTTCAAAGACCAAACTCAAAAGCTTGGAAGCATGTTGGCCAAAAATAATTTTGAATTGGTTTATGGAGGAGCAAATGTTGGACTCATGAAAGTACTGGCTGAGAGCTACCTGAAAGAAGGAAATAATGCCATTGGAATAATACCTGACTTTTTAGCTGAAAAACACCTGGTGCAACCCGGCCTAACAGAAACAATTATTGTAAAAAACATGCAGGAAAGAAAGCAGAAAATGGCCAGCATTGCAGATGCTTTTGTAGCACTACCCGGCGGCTATGGTACGCTGGAAGAACTATTTGAGGTTATTACAGCATCGCAATTGTCTTTGCACAAAAAACCAATTGTTATTGGTAACTTCGAAGGCTTTTATGATCATTTGTTAATTCACAGAGATAATATGATTCAAAATGGATTTGTTGATGAAAGCCACCGGCATACATTCCTGGATTCGGAAAATGCAAATGATATAATAAATGCATTAGAAAAATATGTTGCGCCTGAAACACCCAAATATGTTGAAAATGTGCAAAAAAAATATAATAAATAACCAGGGGAACAGAATACATGTAGCTGAACAACATTTTAACCATGGATATGGCTGCGCTCAGTCGATACTGTTGGCATTTGATGACATGATTCCCCTCAATAAGGAAAGTGCAATAAACATTGCAGCACCTTTTAATGGAGGGATGGGTGAAGCCAGATCTATTTGTGGAGCATTAAGCGGAGCACTTATGCTTATAGGACTTATCGAAGGAAAAAAGCACACAAACCTGACAGAAAAGCACCACGCAATCAGGCATAAAAGCAATCAATTCATTCAAATGATTAAAACTACAGAGAGGACTTTAAACTGCCCTGATATTCTCAAACATAGCAAGGTAAGAAAAGAGAATATACATAAAAAGTGTAATTCAATGGTAAAAAGCTCAGTTGAAGCATTAGAACACCTGATTAGCGACTAATCATTGTTACAGATCATTAACAAACAAATAACATTCATTATACACAATTGACGCAATATCAATATTTAGACACTAAAATTTAAACAATTAAATTATATAAGTGGTTTAATATTGAATCTTGATCAAATTACAGTCAATTGAAGCAAATTCGCCTTTAGTATAAAGAAAAGTGTCTTATATCAAAATTTCATAACAGTGTAAACTAAAAATTCGTAAATTAGATTAAAAATTAAAGATATGCGGAAAATAATACTTTTTTTGGTGACAATCTTCTTGAGTTCAACCACAATCTATGCTCAAGATACAGAATTAAGTTTTGATAATAAGGAACAAACATCAACCAAAACTTCAAATTCAGGTTTTAAAGGCAGCGCTTCTAAAGTTACTTTTATTGATGAAGATTTTGAAGGAGGTAGCTTACCGACTGGTTGGACCACTCAGGATGGAGGTTCCAGCTGGGTTATTAGCAGTGATAATTCTTCTACGAATTGGACGATACCTAGTCATACAATTTACGCATCTATTAATGATGTGCTGGGATTCTTTGATGATAAAGATAACCCAGACACTTATATTGCTACCCCATCAATAGATTTTACAGGAACTACAAACGCAAAACTAAACTTTGATTATTTTTTCGATGATCAATCTGGTGGCCATTGGCGCACAAAAGTCAGCATAGATGGAGGGGCTACATGGACCGAGATGGAATACATGGAAGGGAGTTTTTCCACTTGGCAGTCAAAACTATTAGATATTAGTGCCTTTGTAGCCAATGAGCCTGATGTGAAAATTGCTTTTCATTTTAGTGACACCGCGAACTTAAATTCAAACTCCGGACCAGTAACTGGATTTGCAATAGATAATGTACAAATCTACGAAACTACTAGTCATGAAATGGGTGTGGAATCCATAGAACCAAATTTCACAATAGAAGGTAATACAATTACACCATCTGTGACCATTTATAACTATGGTACAGAAACAGAATCAACATGGAGCTTAACACTCTCAGATGGAAGCTCGTATACTGAAACCGTAACAAACCAGGCATCAATAACACCAGAAACAGAATATGTAGCAACCTTTCCGGATTGGTCACCTTTTGCTGGTGAATATACCCTTGAAGCCATCCTAACTTTGACCGACGATGCAAATAGCAATAATGACACCCTCCGAAGAGAACTAAATGTTGTTTTACCTTTCGCAGAAAATGCGCTGGTTGGAAATGGTTTCACTGAAGAATATTTTGACTTTAACCTTAGTAATGGCTCAACAACTCTAATAGGTTCTATTACAAGCAGCCCAATTCCGACAGCAGAAGAATTTGCTGACAATCAAATTTTTAGAGTTGATGATAATGGAAATCTTTATATTGTAGATTATTCTGATGGATCTGCAGCCTTTATAACAAATCTAAGCAGCTTAAGTGGAGGAATACCTGTGGGATTAGCTTATAATTGGGATACTGAAACAATGTATATAGCATCCACAGATGGATCTAACATCACTTACATATCTACATTAAACCTAAGTAGTTTCAACACTACCCTTATAGGTTCTGGATCTTATAAAATGTCTGGTATGGACTTTGACGAGAATGGAAATCTCTACGCTACATCCACAGCAGACAGTCTAGTAAAAATTAACACGACCAATGGGAAAATCACAAACATCGGCTACATTGGCCATGATATTTCTTATTTTCATGATTTGTCATTCGATAGGGAAAGTAACAAAATGTTGACGATTGATGATACTCCTGAAGGCAATTACTATGGTTACTATGATCTTGAAACTGGTGAATTTATTTTAATCACAGAACTATCTGGGACATGGAATAACATCACATTCACACATTACTACATTCCATATACAGTCACATTTAATGTAACTGATGGAAGTAACCCGCTGCAAAATGCAACGGTTAATATTGATGGTCAAGCCTTAACTACAAATAGTTCGGGAGAAACAGAAATTAATCTTACCAATGATACTTACGATTATACGGTTGATTTGGCCGGATATGATCAGGCCAGCAGTTCCGTTACAGTGCAAGGTGCCAATATTACTGAAAACGTAGTCCTGAATGAAACAACCTACACAGCGACATTCACCGTAACCGATGGTACTGATCCACTTGAGGGTGCAACTATCTCCATTACCGGGCAGAGCGACATCACTACAGATGCCAGCGGTATAGCAACAATAGACCTGCCCAATGGCTCTTACGATTATACAGCAAGCTTAGCTGGGTATGATGACTTTAATGGTACATTCTCTATTTCTGATGCTGCCGAAGCAGTTGAGGTGGTAATGATTGAAACAACATACACAGCTACATTTACAGTAACCGACGGAGCAAACCCACTTGAAGGCGCCACTGTTTCCATTACTGGCGAAACCGATCTTACAACCAATACCAGTGGTGTCGCAACTATAGACCTTACAAATGGAACTTATGACTACACCGTCACACTTGCTGGATATGATGACAACTCCGGATCATTCACTGTGGCAGATGGACCTGAATCCATAGATGTTTCAATGGTGGAAACAACCTATACAGCGACTTTTACCGTCACGGATGGTACTGATCCACTTGAAGGCGCCACCATTTCCATTACCGGTGAAACCGATCTTACAACCAATACCAGTGGGCAGGCAACAATAGAGTTACCAAATGGAACTTATGACTATACTGTTACATTCGCAGGATACGACGACAACACTGGTTCGTTTACAATTGCAGATGCAGCCGAAACCATAGATATTTCAATGGTGGAAACAACCTATACAGCAACTTTTACAGTTACGGATGGTACTGCCCCAATTGTAGGTGCAACTGTTTCAATCACCGGAGAAAATGACATTACTACAGATGCCAGTGGAATAGCATCTATTGAATTAGTCAATGGTGAATATGACTATACTGTTTCTTACGATGGATATTACGACAGTGTTGGAACAGTAACAATTGCAGATAGTAATGTTGATGTCAATATAGTTTTACATGAGGTTGGTATTAATGACCTCCATGCAATTGGTATTAAGGTTTATCCAAATCCTACAAATGGTATTCTGTACCTAAATTCAGATAAATCATATACTGTTAAAGTATTAAATACCATAGGAAATACGCTTTTCGAAGAACAATTCAATGGTGACGGGACAATTGATCTGTCTAAACAAGCACCCGGAATTTATTTCTTAAGCGTACAACATAATAATAGGATTGTGACCAAAAGAATTATACTCAACTAGAATTACGAAAAAATCAAAAAAAACCGCCAGTTCATGCTGGCGGTTTTTTTATGTATGCGTTCGAATTCGTTCAATAATTATGCTTTGTTGCCATTTTCAATAAAGTTCCATAAATTTATACAGTTGAGCTTTTTTATCTAACCATAAAATCAATCCTATGAAAAAACTTATCCCGTTAACACTATTATTTCTAATTAATTTAAACATGCTTGCACAAGTTGATATCAATTATCAAAAACCACCAAAAGAAATTCTGGAATTAGCCGATATCGAGATGGCCCCCTCTATGCGCATTGATGATCACGGAGAGCGAATGGTTTTATTGTATAGAAACCAATACAAATCAATAGCTGAACTGGCCGAAAAAGAGATGCGTTTGGCAGGGCTACGTATAAACCCAAAGACCAACATCAGCAGCAGAGAGCGTTACTACAATAATATAGCTGTAATGAAAGTTGGTGATAAAAAAGAAAAATATGTATCAGGGTTACCCGATAATCCTCGTTATTCAAATTTCAGCTGGTCACCAGACGAAAAATTCATGGCCTTTACCAACACCACAAGTAAGGGTGTTGAATTATGGATTCTTGATGTAGATGAAGGCAAAGCCAGAAAACTAACTCCTGATAATCTGAATGCCAATATGGGACAACCATACACATGGCTAAAAAACAGCAACGAACTACTCGTCAAGCAGTTGCCTGACAAAAGGAAACCATTGATTGACAAAGAGGAAGCAGTACCATCAGGCCCGAGAGTATCGGTAAATGAGGGGCAGGAAGCGCAAAACCGCACATATCAGGATTTACTGGAAGATAAAATAGATGAAGCCAATTTTGAACAACTGGTTCGCGCCAAACTTACCCTTGTCGATCTGGAAGGAAATACAAAGAAATGGATGAAGGCTGCAATGTACCGAAACATCGATGCTTCGCCCGATGGCCAATATATTTTGATTACGACCATCCACAGACCCTTTTCTTATTTGGTACCATATTACCGTTTCCCGACAGAATACAACGTATATACAAAAGCAGGTAAACATGTAAAAACCATAGAAGAAGTACCGCTAACAGAAGAGATGCCCAAAGGATTTATGGCTGTACGTAAAGGAAAAAGACGCATTGATTGGAGAAATGACCAACCTGCCACACTTGTATTTGCTGAAGCTCTTGATGAAGGAGATCCGGAAAAAAATGTTGATTATCGTGACCAGGTTTACACATGGAAGTCCCCTTTTGAAGATGAGCCCCAAAAACTTGTTAAAACTTTTAATCGCTATTCAGGTATGCTTTGGGGAACAGACGAGCTGGCACTGGTTTATGACTACTGGTGGAATACACGCAATATGAAAGCTTACTTTATTAATCCAGCTGAACGCACTAAAGAACCCGTAATTATAATTGATCGTAATTATCAGGATAGATACAATGATCCCGGCTCTCCGGTAACTAAGAAAAACAAATATGGCGAGCGTGTTATGCAGGTCGATGGCGATTATATTTATTTAGAAGGCGATGGGTATTCTCCTGAGGGTATTTTGCCGTTTATTGATAGATTCCACATCAAGTCGCATGAAACAGAGCGACTTTGGAGAGCCAATGCCAACAACAAACTAGAACGTATCATTTTTGCACTGGACATAAAAAAAGGCAAAATACTTACACGTATTGAATCAAAGAATGAGTATCCAAACTACTATATCCGCGATATCAGAAAGGATGATAGAAAAGAGGTCATTACATATTTCAAAAACCCGTTTGAAAGCCTTACAAATGTACAAAAGGAACTTATCAAATATAAACGTAATGATGGTGTAGACCTTTCTGCAACCTTATACTTACCGGCAAACTACGACAAAAAAGGCGGAAAAAAACTACCTATGCTAATGTGGGCATACCCATACGAGTTTAAAGACGCAGCAAGCGCCGGGCAAATAACCAACTCGCCAAACGAATTTACATATCCATGGTATGGATCCCCAATTTTTTGGGTTCAGCGCGGATTTGCAATTCTTGACGATGCCTCGTTCCCCATTATTGGCGAGGGAGATGAAGAACCAAATGACACCTTCATTAAGCAACTGGTTGCCAATGCAAAAGCAGCTATTGACGCAGTGGATTCAATGGGGTATGTGGACACTGATAAGGTTGCAGTTGGTGGACATAGCTATGGAGCCTTTATGACAGCAAACCTACTCTCCCATTCAGACCTTTTTGCCGCGGGAATAGCCAGAAGTGGAGCCTACAACCGAACATTAACTCCATTTGGATTCCAGGCAGAAGAGCGCAACTACTGGGAAGCACCTGAAATATATTACAACATGTCGCCATTTATGCATGCAGATGAAATGAACTCTAATTTATTATTGATACATGGCGAAGCCGATAATAATTCGGGGACCTACCCAATGCAAAGTGAGCGCTACTTTAATGCACTTAAAGGCCTCGGAGCCAATGTAAGATTGGTAATGCTGCCCAAAGAAAGTCATGGATACCGGGCTCGCGAATCAGTACTGCATGTGTTGTGGGAACAGGATCAATGGCTAATGAAATATGTCAAAAACATAGATAAAGACTAAGAATATAATTAATGAACTTAAGCAAAAACCTGGAGGATCATTCTTCCGGGTTTTTTATGCAAATAATAATCTATTAGCTACGCTCTTTTGTTAGATAATTCCATTCAGGGTGTCTTTCAAGGTAGCTTTTCACAAAATCACAAATAGGAACCAGGATTAAGTGACGTTGTTCAATTATGCGAAAAACTTGTTTTACAAGATTGCTTGCAATGCCTTTTCCTTCGAGCTCTGTAGGAACTCTGGTGTGGTCAAGGTAAATTTTATTTCCCCGTTCCCTGTACTCAATGTGTGGTTTATAACCATCGATATGGAACTCAAATCGTTGTTTAGAAGAATTGTGAATCAATTTGTAATTGTCATCCATTTTAAACAAATTTAATTGACCAGCGAATTAAATATAATCCATTTTTTATAAAAATCAATTAGATCGGCACCTTTTATCAATTCTCTGCAAGGAGTACCCTCCAACGTGGATTTCTCTTTATAACTGCTGCAATAAATCTACACTGCGGAACAACTTTAAGACCAAGTCGCTCCACTTGCTCCATAACCTTATCAACCAGCTCCTTCCCTACTCCCTGTCCTTCAAGAGCAGGGGGCACTTTGGCAAAGGTCAGGTAGATTATATCGCCTTTGATATAATATTGCACATATGGTGTATGTTTACCTATTGAAAACTCATAACGTCGCATAACTTCATTATGAAAGAGCTGGAAACGTGACATATAATTTATTTTTTATTCAATGGTAGTTCTATACCATATGCTTTCTTTTTATCTTCAATTTTAAGCAGCAAAGAAAACAACAACCCCACAAGCCCAAGTCCGGCAAACATTAAAATGGTCATTGTATAATCAGCTACTAATGGATTACCCGGATTAGTTTTATCCAAAATGATGCCAGCCAGTAAAGGGATTCCCCACAGACCCAAATTTTGTACAGAATACATTATGCCATAGGCAGTGCCAATACGACTATCTTTCACAAGCTTAACCATACTTGGCCACATGGCTGCCGGCACAAGTGAAAATGCTATACCCAAAAACATTACAGGTATATATGGAGAAACCATTGTGTATGCAAAAGTAAGATGTACACCTAGTACAATAAGAGATCCCAAAATCATAGCTGTAGCACTCTTTCCGTAACGATCAATAATAAACCCAAACAAGGGTGTAAAAAAGGCTGTTCCTATTGGCAATAAAGAGGTTACACGTCCACTCTGCACATCTGTAAATCCAAACTTATCGGCAAAAAAGTCTGGCGCATATGACACAAAAGGAAATACCGCGGAATAAAAAGTAACACACAACAGCACAATATAAATAAATGGACGGTTGCTCAATATAACACCCAAATCTTTAAAAGAAAACTTCTCGGGTGCGGCTTTCGGTGTAGTTAGAGCTACTTGTTTGTCTAATTTTGCATCAAGCAGCATATAAACCATAAAAGCCAACAAACCACTAAGCACTAAAATGGCGGCCAACCAAACAGCTGTTGTAAGATTTGGTCCTCCACCGGCTACAACAGGTGATACTTGCAATGCAGCAAAAGTTCCAAGCCTACCGAACCCAACTTTTAACCCAAAAGCAAGCGCAAGGTTTTTACCCTTGAACCATTTCACAAGAATCTTACTAACTACAACAATGCTGGTTTCTGCACCAAGACCAAAAAAGAATCGTCCCAAAAGCATCATTTTCAGTTCGGGAGAATAATTGGGCAAAAAAGAGGTCATTAATCCATAGCCAGGGCCTCCCGCGCTATAATAATCCGATGCGCCATAAGCCGTAAGAAGTGCCCCGAATGCCATAAAAAAGACAAACATAAACCCTGTGCGACGGATCCCAAATCGGTCGAGAATTGCTCCACCTATTACCGCCATTAATAAAAAAGTGTTGGGTATGGAATAGAAAGAGACAAATAAACCGTAATCGGTATTGGTAAAGTTGAATTCTTTAAGTAAAAGATCCTTTAGGGTGGAAAAGGCATCATAAAAATAGTAATTAACAGATAAAACAAACCCTACAAGGACCAGCACAGCCCACCGCAGGGCAGGTGAATCATTTAGAGCTCTTCTTACCTTTTCCATAAATTAAAGATTTTGAGAGGCAAATATAGAGTAAAATGCGGTTTTTTTTATAAATTAATGAACCTTTCAATTCAATTGTTGTATTAATATGAAACTCTAAAACTTTTATCATGAACAAAAAAACAATTATTACATTATCGGCTGTAGTTATCCTGCCTTTCATAATGCTATCATGCAATGGCAATAAAGAAGAGCCATCAAAAATGGAACAAAAAGAAAAGAACGAAATGACAAAAGAAACACAACAAAAAGACTGTAATGAAGTACACTGGAGTCATCATAAAGGAGAACATGGACCCGAGAACTGGGCTAATCTTTGTGAAGGTTTTAAAGATTGTAACGGAAACAAACAATCTCCTATTGACATTAAAGAGGCTGTGAAGAACGACAAATTAAAGTCTTTAGGTTTTAAATATACTGAGACACAAGTTGACATTATAAACAATGGACATACAGTACAGTTTAACATTGACCCGGGCAGCAGTGTGATGATAGATGGTAAAAAATACGACTTGCTTCAATTCCATTACCATGCAACCAGTGAGCATACAATTAAAGGAGAATACTCTCCACTAGAAGTACATTTTGTGCACAGACATGCAGATGATGATTTTGCTGTGGTTGGGATTATGTATGAACAAGGAGAAGCAAACGATTTATTTAACAAATACCTTAAACATTTTCCCGCAGAGAAAGGAGAATACACCTCAGACGAGAAATTTGATTTGGCCGCACTTTTACCCAATAACTTAAGTTATTACCACTACGACGGTTCTCTAACCACACCCCCATGTTCAGAAGTTGTTAGCTGGTATATGCTTCAGAACCCATTGACGGCATCAAAGGATCAGATTAAAGATTTCTCTGATATTCTCGATAAGAATTTCAGGCCCATTCAGGAGTTAAACGGCCGAACAGTTTATAGATTTGATGAATAAAAAAAATAAACGTATAATATTAGAAAAGCCTGCAGCGGATATTAGCTGCAGGCTTTTGCATTTTCACATTTAAACCGTCCAATTAGTATCTTTGACGTTCGAAGTACTCTGTATGGAGTAATTTATGAGATTGCTTTCCAAGTGGTTCGCCAAGGAACTCTTTGTAAATCTGTACAATTTCCGGGTTCTCATGCGATTTTCGAATAGCCAGGCTCATATCCTCATCATATATTGCCTTCATTCGTTTTTGACGAATCTCATCATTGGTAGGTATAGGTTGACCACCACCACCAAGGCAACCACCAGGACAAGCCATTATTTCAATAAAATGATATTCCACCTCACCGTTCTTAACTTTTTCCATAACGTTACGAGCGTTGGCCAGTCCATGGGCTACACAACACTTAAGTTCTGCACCTTCCAGGAATTTCCAATCTGGTAATACATCTTCAATTTTCACGGTTGCTTCGCGCACTCCGTCCAATCCCCGAACTGGTTCAATATTCAGATTTTCAAATGGGACTTCGCGTCCGGTAACAAGCTCATAAGCAGTACGCAATGCAGCCTCCATTACACCACCGGTTGCACCAAATATAACAGCTGCACCAGAAGACTTACCCATAATACTATCGTATTTCTCCTCTGGTAAATCAGCAAACTGAATACCTGCTTGCATAATCATAACTGCAAGTTCACGTGTGGTTAACACGTAATCTACGTCTTTATAACCACTATCTCGCATTTCAGGTCGATCAGCTTCGAACTTTTTGGCTGTACAAGGCATAACAGATACTGAAACGATATTCTCAGGATCAACATCTATTTTTTTGGCATAATAAGTTTTTGCAAGTGAACCGAACATTTGCTGTGGCGACTTACAGGTTGACATATTATCCAGCATTTCTGGGAATGT
>Ga0102940_1001159_pt1 | contig 17241 bp, 15 predicted proteins | sample SalPonR2_C_D1_MG_FD_78215 | JGI IMG/M metagenome (GOLD analysis project Ga0102940, IMG submission 78215) | Salt pond soil microbial communities from South San Francisco under conditions of wetland restoration - Salt Pond MetaG R2_C_D1_MG | ecosystem: Environmental > Aquatic > Marine > Intertidal... | reverse complement strand
TATATTCCTCGTCCATCTGAAAGGCATCGTAGTACCATTGGTTCAGACCAATTTCTGTGATACAAAGGTCTTCCCACCTGCCGCCGGGATAAACATCCATTATGGTAAACGTAAATGCACTGTCGTATGGAACTTCGCCAGCTGATAAATGGCCGTATGCATCAGCCTTAGGCTCATACAACCCCACAACCTGTGGTGAAAATATGTCCTTTAGCTCGAAAAAATATTCCTTTCCAGATGACATACGAATTTTTAGCTCACGTACCCGACCATTGGCTTTCCAATAACGCTCTTTTCCAAACCCATTCTTGATCATGATGTAATTCAAATGATCAGGGTATCGGGTGTACAGTTGAATCTCCTCGCCAATTCCATTTCCGTCAGATCCCTCACTCCAGGAATCAAGACCTCCGTCCATCAGGTTATCCGGCGAAAAATCGGAGGTGCTGCTGGCCGGCAAAGTGGTGGTAGCTGTAATGGCAAACTCCCCTTCAGGCAATTGAGCATTCACAATTTGAAATGCCATAAGAAAAACAATAATTACTAATCCCTTTTTCATGAAATAACCCCATATTTCGCAAATGCCCGCAGCATAATACCTAACATTTTTTCGCGTTAATCATCATTCGAATCTGCAAATTACTAAATTGTTCCGGAATAAACTTACCTCATGCATGAATTTGTGAGTCATAATAATGCAAGTCATACTTGATATTCACTCCTGATGCCTTTCTGCCTTTTCCCCTGAATAATCTTCCCTAATTGATGAAAAGTTCATAACATTTCATGGAATACATAATCAGCTAAAAAAAAACCATCAAAAAAATACGATTTTTCTTGACTTGTATTTACTATTAATGTAATATTGTACGATTATTGTTTTATTTTACTTTATTCGTATATTTATACTGATTATGTCAGCACCTAAAAAGAAACAGATTTTAAAAACAGGAAAGGCATTGTTCTGGAAATTCGGATTCAAACGGGTAACCATAGAAGAGGTTTGTGCCGAAGCGAATGTCAGTAAAATGACCTTCTACAAATATTTCTCCAATAAGATGGAGCTAGTGAAGACCATCCTGGAGCAGGTCATGGAAGAATCCATGGAAAAATATCAGGAGATCATGGAAAGTAACATTCCATTTACTGAAAAGGTAGAGAAACAGATAGAAATGAAGATGGAGGGCACGGCAGAAATGAGCAATGAGTTCATGGATGACCTGATGATCCATGGCGAGCCGGAAATGATGCAGTACATGCAGAAGGTATCCCAAAAAGCACTTGCTATTGTACAAAATGATTACATCGAAGCGCAAAAGAAGGGTGATATCCGCAAAGACATTAAGCCTGAATTTATCATTTATTTTCTGAACCACATGTATGATATGATCAAAGACGAACAACTCATAGCTATGTACAAGAGTCCGGGAGAGCTTGCCACAGAGCTGATCAAGTTCTTTTTCTACGGAATCGCAGGGAATAAAAAATGAAAAACACTCAACACATATTCATCCTCTTGCTTATAGCAGCCATCACACAAACCGCCAGGGCACAGGAAGTATATCCTGAAGGTCAGGCCATCGGATGGACCACCCTCAACCCTACCGATCCATTCCAGGTTCAGTCGGGACTGCGCTACCTTCCGGGCATCAAATTTGCCATACCGGCAGGAAACCTTTCAATAGAAGGTGAACTATCGGCCGACACCTGGTTTAGCGGCACCTATCCGGTGAATGATTCGTTATCATTCGACCATACACTTGCACCTTACCGGGCATGGGTAAAACTCTCGGGAAACCAATTCGAGCTGCGCGCAGGATTACAGAAGATCAATTTTGGATCGGCCCGTATGATCCGTCCCCTGATGTGGTTCGATCGCATGGACCCGAAAGACCCGCTCCAGCTTACCAGCGGCGTGTACGGTCTCCTCGGCAGGTACTACTTTCTCAACAACGCAAACATCTGGGCGTGGGCACTCTATGGCAACAACGAAACAAAGGGTCTCGAAATCGTTCCCTCGGTAAAAAACAGTTTCGAATATGGCGGAAGGGTTCAATTGCCTGTACCCATAGGCGAGATAGCATTCACATATCACCACCGCAATTCCGATCCCGATGCTATGCTTCCCCCGGCCACGCAAACAGACGAACCACTGCCTGAAAACCGGTTCGCATTCGATACCAGGCTCAACATGGTCGTCGGCGCCTGGTTCGAGGGAGCGCTCATCAGGAAAAACGATGGCATCCTGCCTCTCGACAATACCACACTGCTGAATGCCGGACTGGACTACACCTTCAATTTAGGCAACGGTCTGAATATTTCGGGGGAGGGACTTTATTACATGCAGGGCACTGAGGCATTTCAGGCAGATCAGGATGTGCTTTTCGGGGGAGTGTCTGTCAACTACCCCCTGAACATCATACACGATCTGTCGTTGATGGTATTCATGGATGCTATGAACAATGAATTCTATCGTTTCCTGAACTGGTCGATGACATTCGACAAATGGACTTTCTATACCCTGGGTTTCTGGAACCCGGAAACGTATCTCTTACCCGGCTTCGAACAAAAAGCAAATATGTTCAGCGGTGCCGGGGTACAATTTATGGCAGTTTTTAATCATTAAAACACTACAAGTATGACAAATTATTACCGCTGAAACCCGGACTTAAGAGCAGAATAAAACCAAATTTACTCAATACAAACTGGAAAACAACATGTGTGTAACGCTCGCAACATAATAAATCACAGACCTGCGAAAACCAGGCCGCACATGAAGCGATCCCATAATACTTACTTAAATGCACAACAATTCAATTATTCAAATCGAAAAACTGGTGAAATGGTTTCCCGTGGGAGGGCAACATTTCACCGCACTGGAAGATATTAACCTCCAGTTAAAAGATGGAGAATTTACAGGACTGGTCGGACCCAGCGGATCGGGAAAAACCACCATGCTGAATATCATCGGATCGCTCGATAACCCGAGCGAAGGAGATGCAAATGTTATCGGTACATCCATTAAAACCATCGGTCCGAAACGCGCTTCCGAGCTGCGCAAAAAGCACATCGGGTTTATCTTTCAGACATACAATCTGATGCCTGTTTATACAGTGTTTGAGAATGTAGAATTCCCACTACTGCTGTTGAAAATGACAGCCAGCGAACGAAAGAAAGCCGTGATGGAAGCGCTGGATTGGGTTGGACTTACACCGAAAGTGAAATCGAAACCAAATCAGCTTTCGGGCGGCGAATCGCAACGCGTAGCCATTGCACGCGCCATGGTGAAAAAACCGGACATGGTACTGGCCGACGAGCCCACCGCCAACCTCGATGCAGAAAACTCTCACCACATTTTGAAAACAATGGTGCAGCTGAACAAAGATCTGAATACAACATTCCTGTTTGCCACGCACGATGATAAGGTCATTAAATACCTGAGAAGGATCATCAGGTTGGAAGACGGCAAGGTAGTATCGGATAATATCATAAAGAAATAGAAGGAGGCCCGAAATGTTAGCCATAAAATTAGCAATAAAGAATCTTCTGGGCGCAGGTCTCAGGACATTCCTCAATGTATTCATACTATCAGTCGCTTTCGTGGTGATCATCATGCAAAACGGCTTTATCCAGGGGTGGAACAAACAGGCACGCACAGATGTTATCGACTGGCAGTACGGTGAAGGCCAATACTGGCAGGAAGATTACGATCCGTATGATCCCTTTACACTTAAGGATGCCCATGCACCCATTCCCGCTGAACTGGAACAGCCAAGGAGCGAAGGACAAATTGCCCCGGTATTAGTAACCCAGGCCACTGTGTACCCCGAAGGAAGGTTGAAAACTGTCCTGCTTAAAGGCATCGATCCGTCACAAAAGACGCTCGAAATTCCTACCAAAAAACTCGAAGGTGCACACGAATTGGTCCCAGCCATACTGGGCTCGCGCATGGCCATGAATATCAAAGTCGATGTGGGCGACTTGCTGTTGGTCCGATGGCGCGATGCAAATGGCATGTTTGATGCACGGGAGGTAGTAATTGCCGGCCTGTTCAGCACGGATGTTCCGGCCATCGACCTCAACCAGGTATGGATTCCTCTCAATGACTTACAGCACATGATGGACATGGGGAACGAAGCAACCTACATCTCTGTCGAAACCGAATTGCTTGGAAACAAAGACCTGCCCGGATGGAAATTCCAGGACCTCGATGCACTGCTCTATGATATGGACCAGATGATCAAATCGAAATCTGCCGGTAACGCAATTATGTACTTAATCCTGCTGGCCCTGGCACTGCTGGCCATATTCGACACCCAGGTCCTCTCCATTTTCCGCAGGCAAAAAGAAATTGGCACTTTCATTGCCATGGGAATGACCCGGAGACAGGTAATCGGCGTGTTCACGGTGGAAGGCACGATGCACGCAATCCTTGCATTGATTGTAGGCGCAATCTGGGGCGCACCACTGCTGATGAAGCTGAAGAAAACCGGGCTGCCTATGCCGGAAGGATATGATCAGATGGGACTCCCACTGAGCGATTCAATCATTCCTGCCTACAGTCTCGGACTCATCCTGTTTTCAGTGGTGGTGGTTACAATCACTACGGCGATAGTGAGCTATATGCCCGCCAGGAAAATTGCGAAAATGAACCCCAACGATGCCATCCGTGGGAAAGTACAATAATTAAAATAATAACATCATGTTACGATTTTTTATAAAAGGATTAATCAGAGACCGGCAGCGTAGCCTCCTCCCGATTATCATAGTCACCCTGGGTGTAATACTCACCGTATTCGCACAAACCTGGGTAACCGGAATCCTGAACGATATGATCGACTTCAACGCACGTTTTTCCACGGGTCACGTAAAAGTAATGACCAAAGCATACCACGAAAATGCCGACCAGAAACCAAACGACCTGGCCATGCTGGAAACCAGCACATTCATCAATAAGCTGGAACAACAATACCCCGACATGATCTGGGCAGAACGCATCAATTTCGGGGGATTGCTGGATTCACCCGATGAAAATGGCGAGACCCTCGAGCAGGGCCCTGCCTCCGGAATGGCAGTAGACCTGTTTTCAGCTGATAGCAAAGAGGCCGGGCGCCTTAATCTCTCAAAGATCCTCGTCAGGGGAACCCTCCCAGCAAAATCAGGTGAAATATTACTGGCTGAAACGTTCTCACAGAAACTCAAGGTAGATCCCGGCGATGAAGTGACACTGATTACATCTACCATGTACAGCGCCATGTCAATCACCAACTACACTGTAGCAGGAACCATTAAATTTGGCGTTGGCGCACTTGACCGGGGTGGTATCGTAGCCGATCTGTCAGACATCAGGTATGCACTTGATATGGAAGATGCTGCCGGAGAAATCCTCGGTTATTTTCCATCGGGAAAATACATCGATGAGCAGGCAGTGGCTTTCGCCGAATCGTTCAACCAAAAATATACAGAAGAACAAGATCGGTTCTCCCCTGTGATGGTCCCGCTGCGAAATCAAAATAACCTCACCGGTATGATCGATATTATCGGATACATGCAAGGTGTTATCATTACCATCTTCATGGTCGCCATGGCCATCGTTTTGTGGAATGCAGGACTGCTGGGCGGATTAAGACGGTACGGCGAAATGGGATTACGCATGGCCATCGGTGAACACAAGTCGCATATATACCGAAGCCTGATTACCGAATCACTGATTATCGGTATCGTGGGATCGATTGTTGGCACCGGTATTGGTCTGTTTCTCTCGTCACTGCTCGAAAGTGGTATCGATTTCAGCTCCATGATGCAGGGATCAACAATGATGATGTCGGGTGTATTCCGGACACAGATCACGCCGGAGTCATATTACATCGGTTTTATTCCCGGAGTGTTTGCAACATTTCTGGGTGCAGCACTGGCCGGGATTGGAATCTACAGGCGACAGACAGCCTCGCTTTTCAAAGAGCTTCAGGCCTAGAATAGAATTGCAATAAAGCTCGACTATAAAGTAAATGTTCAGGCTGAAATAATGTATGTTATAAACCAAATAGATTCGAATTATAAATAAATACAAAGCCGGGGATTAAACCACCTCGAAAAAAATACACAAAAAAACCTGGTTGGGGTTCAATAAAAATTCCCGGCCAGTATAAAAACAAAAAGTTATGAAACGAATATTTATATCCATGTTCCAACTGATGTTGTCAGGCTTGCTCATTGCACAGCCCAGTGGTGATGCTATTCTCGACAGGATCGATGAAAATATGTCAGCCGAATCACGGCATGTAATCTCAAAAATGGTCATCCATGGGGTGAGGAACGACCGCACCATCGAATCAGAAACATGGTCGGTGGGCGATGAAAAATCTTACACCGAATACCTCGCACCGGCCAGGGAGCGTGGCACGAAGATGCTAAAGCTGGATGACAAGCTCTGGATCTACTCCCCCGGAACAGACCGCACCATACAATTGTCGGGACACATGCTTCGCCAATCGGTGATGGGATCAGACCTTTCGTACGAAGATATGATGGATGACCCGAACCTGAGGAACAAATACGACGCGGTGGTTACGGGAAATGATCAGCTTAATGGAACTGATTGCTGGGTTGTTGAGCTTTATGCAAATGTGGCTGATGTGGCATACCAGACCCGTAAAATATGGGTAGACAAGCAAAAATACCTTCCCCTGAAAGAGGAGTTATTTGCAAAAAGCGGGACATTACTCAAGAAGACCGAGATGCTCGACATCCGCAAGATTGAAGGCCGGTGGTATCCTGGAAAGATCGTTTTTAAGGACATGCTGAAAAAGGGAGACGGAACAGAATTTATCGTAGAAAAGATCGAGTTCAATGTGGATGTTCCCGAACATTTGTTATCGAAGGCTGCACTCAGGTAGTGGCTGAAAGAAACCTAAGTAACCAGAATAACGCAGTAGCTGGTGTTTTCTTGCATATACCAGTCAGAATGAATTGCAACTTTTACAACCATTCTTGCAATTATTTGGTCTTATTTTTGTAAAATTACAGGTAAACTTTATCTCTCCTGGCATCCACGCTTGTAAAATGCAATGAACGGCATCCAGTGTGATAACCTGTGGGAGGCAAAAAAAAAATAAATTAATACCTCATAAATTATGAAGCGGAATGTTACCATTTTAAGCATCATTGCAGCATTTTTCCTGTTTAACGCATCATCATGCAATGACACTGGCGATGAAGGATTCACACAGATCAAAGTGATAGAAACCCAAATATATAATGAAATAGATAGCTACCGCTTAAACAATGGTATATCTGCCAACGATCCATTTGTACACCAACCTCTTATGGTGAAAGAAGCACAAATGTTCAGTGCTGAAATGGCATTTGGTACCGGCGAAGTTGATACAACCGGACTCGCCATCCACTGGGATAATATCCATGACAAAATCGGAGGGTATAATGACGCCACACTGCTACTGACAACCACAGCCAGTTCAGCAGCAGGTATTGTGTCAGCCTGGACATCCGACTCTGCATCCAGTGCCATCCTGTTGGAAGATTATACGCAATGTGGTGCCGGGGTAGTGACAGTAGAAGACTCCATTAGTTATGTCACCGTAATGATGATGTATGTTGAAAGCAAGTAGCTGCATGTTACATGTTGATTGTTGAAAGGTGCATATTATTCGCCTATTAAAAAACATCCCCACAAACACTGATTCAACATTCTCTTTTAATTACCTTTACGGGAAAAATATATCTATGAGCTATCGCATTGAGAAAGATACAATGGGCGAGGTACAGGTACCTGCCGACAAATACTGGGGCGCACAGACCCAGCGTTCGCTTAATAATTTTAAAATTGGCGACGTGAAGATGCCGATTGAGATTATCCATGCATTTGGCTATCTGAAAAAGGCCGCTGCAGCAGCCAATCTCGACCTCGGTGTGCTGCCCAAGGAAAAAGCCGACATCATCATGCAGGTGTGTGATGAAATTATCGCGGGAGAGCTCGACGATCAGTTCCCACTCGTAGTTTACCAGACCGGTTCGGGCACGCAGTCGAACATGAACGTGAATGAGGTGGTTGCCAACCGGGCGCACGTACTTTTGGGAAATAAGCTTGGAGAGGGAGAGCGGCTCATACACCCCAACGACGATGTGAATAAATCTCAATCATCCAACGATACATTCCCCACTGCCATGCATATTGCAGCATACAAGGCAGTGATGGAATACACCATACCTGGTGTGAAAGATCTGCTGGACACATTGCGCAAAAAATCCACCGAATTCATGGATGTGGTAAAAATTGGCCGCACACACTGGATGGATGCCACGCCGCTTACACTCGGACAAGAATTCTCTGGATATGTTTCACAGCTGGAGCATGGTTTAAAGGCATTGGTATTTTCATTCGACCACCTTTCGGAGATTGCACTGGGCGGTACAGCTGTAGGAACAGGCATCAATACACCGGAAGATTACGACAAGATGGTTGCTGCATACATCGCAAAATATACCGAATTATCGTTTGTTACCGGAAGTAATAAGTTCGAGGGATTAGCCGCCCACGATGCCATCGTCGAATCGCATGGCGCTCTGAAAACGCTGGCTGTTAGTTTAATGAAAATCGGAAACGACATACGCATGCTGGCATCCGGCCCACGTTGCGGCATTGGCGAGATCATCATCCCTGCCAATGAGCCCGGATCCTCCATCATGCCCGGGAAAGTGAATCCCACCCAGGCCGAAGCCCTCACAATGGTAAGCGCGCAGGTAATGGGTAATGACGTTGCCATTAACGTAGGTGGCAGTAACGGGCATTTCGAGCTCAACGTATTCAAACCGGTAATGATTTATAATTACCTGCAATCGGCCCGCCTCATCGGCGATGCATGCCGCTCCTTCAATGAAAACTGCGCTGTTGGAATAGAACCAAACCATGAACGCATCGAAGCCAATTTGAACAACTCGCTGATGCTCGTCACTGCCCTGAACACACATATCGGATATGAAAAGGCTGCCGAGATAGCCAAGAAAGCGCATAAAGAAGGCGCTACCCTGAAAGAAGCTGCACTGGAACTTGGTTACCTCACCGGGGCAGAATTCGATGAATGGGTAGATCCGTCAAAAATGACAGGCTCTTAGGAAGCACGTTTAGCTCTTTCCCAGTTGACAGATTGGGCACGTAATGCATATCTGGCCATTCCAAGGTAGACTGCCCAGTTCATAATGACAAAATAATAGGGAATGAATAATCCCTTTATTTTAATATTGCGGGCTTCAAGAAGATACCCTGCAATCGCTGCCAGATAAAACAGAACCTGACCTAACAGGAAATACGTGTATATTGGTGCACTGGCTGCCAATAAAATATTCAAAAGAAAGATGAAAGGTAGAAGCATCGGCGCAACAGTCCACCTTAAAACCCTGTGTGAAATATATTGAAATGATAGTAACCCATACTTAAATATGTTCAATAAGGGATAGAGTCTTATGACAGACTGAATACCTCCGGCAGCAATTCGGACTTTTCTTTTGAGTTCCTCCTTAACATCAGAAGAGGGCGCTTCAATTGCATAGGCATCCGGGTCGTAAGCAATTTTATATCCCTGCATCGCAACACGCAGGGAGATAATAAAATCATCCAGAATTGTATCGCCTTCCACTTCATTGAATAACTTTGTTCTTATGGCAAAGAGCTCACCGGCAGCTCCAACAACAGAATGCAGCGAGGCATCCATTTTTTTGAGTGCCGACTCATATTTCCAATAGATGCCCTCGCCAGCACCTGCTGCAGCATCTGAATCATTTTCGTAAATTCGCTTTTCACCCGACACACAACCAACGGTGCTATCTGAAAAAAGATTTGCAATTCTTAGTAATGATACCCGACCAAGAACTGTATTGGCATCGGAAAAAACAACCAGGGGTGTACTGACATGTTTGATCGCACGATTGATTGCAGCAATCTTACCGTTGCGTTCAGGCTTGTGCAAAACTTTGACGTCTTTATAATTTTCCAGCAGTAATGGCGTTCCATCATCAGACCCATCAGTTACCCAAACTATTTCAAGTAATTCTTCAGGATATAATAAAGAATAAGAATTTTCCATCTTTCTCTTCACATAATCCCGCTCATTATATGCCGGTATCATTAATGTAATTCGCGGCAGATCGTCCTTATTCAGGATTCCCTTCCGGTGTTTTTTACTGATCAACTTTTTTAACCTGGTCATCATGTAGAGGATGATGCCATAACCGATATATGTATAAAACACAATTGCAAGTGATACCCAAAACATTATTCCTGAAATTTCCATTTTTTTTACAGTTAATTCATTACTGATTCCACGTTATTCACCGCTCGCTCCCACTTTGCCGTTTTCGTACTAAACCTTCTTTTTATCCGTGCCGGATTCCCGGCTACAACAGAATAATCCGGCACATCACGTGTAACGACACTACCCGCTGCAACGACACTGTTTCTACCAACTTTTACCCCTGGTAGAATCACAGCATTAGCTCCGATCCAGGAACCATCTCCAATGACTACACCGGCTGTGCTGACACCCTGATCAGAGATCGGCTTTTCTATATTCTCATAATTATGGTTTAAGCCGGAAACAACCACATACTGTGCAAGTCTGACACTACTGCCAACCACAACCGGCCCTATCAAAACTGAACCAATGCCTATGCGTGTATCCGATTCAATGGTGATTCCTCCCACCCCATTATTCAGGGTGCAAAAATCCTCTATTGTTGAACCCGATCCGATGCGAATCGGGTTATACGGAAATACATCCAGACGTGCACTTTTTCGAATTTTCACTCCTCTCCCTTTCTTTATATAGAACGGGAAAAGAAATATTCTGACCCAAAATCTTGGTGCAGCCTGTCCCCTTGGGGTCAATACGCTTGACGCAAGTCTTTTTAAAGTCCTGTTCGATTTAATATATTCGCTTAAACTCATAATTGATTATTTAAGAAGCTTTGATGAGATCGTATATTCTGCTCACGTTCTCCTCCCAGGTATGACCTTTCGCAAAGTCAATGCGCTCTTTCTGCAGTTCAGGGGAATTCTTTGACAGCTCATACGCTATGGCCTGAATCCAACCTTGTGTATCGGATGCAAGCGATACATGATCCCTGAAATATTGCATTGCCTCGGTATGCGTTGCAACAACAGGCTTTCCCATGGCAAGATATTCATCAATCTTACGCGGATAATTACCTATGGTTATCTCGTTGACTCGCTGTGGGTTTATTGCAACATCAAATGAATCTATCCAGGAAGGCAATTCTGCTTCCGGTTTTATACCGGTAAACCACAAATTGGACAGATTATGCAGATTACTTGTCCTGAATGACTCGTCTTCAGGCCCTACCAGGACGATTTGCCAGTTGGGTTTAGCAATGGCAATAGACGAAATAATTTCAATATCCAGTCGCAACGCGTTGAGTGATCCGACATATCCGATTACCGGAAGATCACTGGCAAATTTTATGGTTTTGCCACGTTTAACACTATGTTTCAAAAAGTGCTTAACATCACAGCCTTGTCCAACAAAATGACTGTTTGGATTATACTTGCTTGCCAAACCAGCCAGGTATTCAGAATTTGATAAAACAATATCTGCATGTGCCATATGCGATGGCTCGTATCGTCTTCCCTGCCTTTTCCAGTAATCAACTGCAAGCAAATTGTCACGGGTATAGTAGATGTATAGATCCGGATTAAGAAACTTTTTCAGATAATAGCTCCTGAACATGTCGCTGTCTGAAAAATGTATATGATTGCTGAAATTCAGGAATTGCATTGCATAACGGATCTCTTCAGCAAAAAGCCTGTTATTATGCCAGGTAATGACATCAAACAATGCATTGAATGGCAATCTGTTCAACGTTTCAATGAACCGTTTGGGATGATATACCCAGATATTATCTCCCACTTTAGTTAAATTATTGCCCCATGAGATCTGCTTATGCTTCTTACGAGTTGCTTTGCTTTTCAGCCAGTTAAGACGGCTATTAGGCGGATTGATGTAAAGCACCCTGTTTTCCTTGCTAAACTCAATGGCAATGTTACGTGCATTACTTCCCAGACTCATTTCCCATGCCTGAAGTCCGGTTATTATTATATCTCTGTTCCTCATGATTGTACTATTATGATTACGCCAGTTCTTTGTAAACACCCTGAACCTTATCCACCAGTGAATGAATGGAAAAATTATTTACTGCAAAATTAAATGCATTATCAGCCAGTATCTTTCGTAATTTTTTATTCTGAATAAGAAGCAATAAAGCCTTGGCAAGTTGTTCCGGATTTTGGGGTTCAACAAGTAATCCTGTTGATCCATCCCTCACCAGTTCTCTGGTTCCACCTACCGGCGAAGCAATTACACTTTTACGCATTGCCATCGCTTCAATAATGCCTATTGGGAAACCCTCCCATAATGAAGGAAGACAATAAATATCGGTAATATCAAGTATAGCCGGGATATCAGTCCTGAAAGGTTGGAAAATGACATGACTTTCAATACCAAGCTTTTTAGCATGCTGCACGCTTTTTTCCTTTAAATCCCCATCACCGACCATCAATAACACCGCATCCTTACGTTCTTTTAAAACAATGCTAAAGGCATTAAGCATGGTTATCGGATCTTTTTGTGAAGTCATCCTCACAATGTATGATATCACCGTTTTATTCCCTGCGATTTTTAATTCATTTCGAATTTTGTTACTTGTAAAACCGGGATTAAACTTCTCAAGGTCAACAGCATTATAAATAACACTCGAGTTTCTTAGTTTTAATTTTACTACACCTTCAACCTGATTGCTGCGTGAAACACAGATAGTGTGATCTGCTTTTTTCGTAAGAATTCTTTCAGACAACTCCCTGATCTTCTTCACAGGATATAATTGATCGGGATGAAATGACCACCCGTGAACAGTGTATAAGAGGGGAATACTCAGTTTTTTTGCCGAGGTAAACACATTCGACATAGCCCTCGTACCATGGGCGTGTACAATATCGATTCCCTCAGTGGCAATAAAGCCTTTTACTCTTTTCCAGACTTTGTGATCGAAAGGACGGATAGTTTCTATTACCTCAACCCTGATGCCGAGTGCTTTCAGCCGATCCACCATAGGTCCACCAGTAAATGACAATACAACCGGTTCGTAAAGCGTTTTGTCCATGTTCCTGACTAATTCCAGGACATGTGATTCTCCGCCACCAATATTTCCCTGCCTTATCGCTTCAAGTATTTTGATTTTTCGTCTCATTGTATATGATCATTTGAATTAATATTCAGTGCTTCATGCGGTGTATGGATAAAATTTTTGTTTGCTCCTTTTACCTTAAAAAATGCCTTGAGCATCATCATAAATCCGGCAGGTATGGCAACGAGGGCCCGGAACACATCTGCGCCCCATAGCTTGCGTGGCACAGCCAGAATAACAGGTGTGAAACCTGAAAGAAAAGCCATGGTCCACCAGATCACAATGCGCTTTTCAATGAAATCAAACTGCAATGCCAGAAAGCTCAACGAAAACATTATTAAAGGCAATCCAATGATTAAAATTCTCGGGGGAAGGGCGAATTGCAGGACCTTGTCAAAATAGTCAAGGTTTCCTTCCTTAATTAAGGCTGAAAATGCTTCATACCAATTTCTTTTCAGGTAGATTAACTGCGCAGAAACCCAACGCCTGCGCTGGTGATAAAAACTATCTGCATGCTGAATCTTTTCATCATAGATAATAGCCCGGTCTGCATAGCTAATCTTCTTTCCATGCTTAAACAACAATAGTTCCAGTTCCTTATCAAAGCCTCCTACAGCCTCTATGGACTGCATCATATGCTTAAACATGGAATAATCAGCCAGAAACCCCGATCCAATCAGTGCAGCAGACAACCCCAGTCGCGCATGGCCTTGTCGGAATATTGTATTATTTACTTCTTCACTTACTGCATCCAGAATGGCAAAGCGGGTATTCATATTTTTTGCAACCCTGTGTCCCTGCACTATACTGTAACCTGATGATGCTTTCCTTATCAGTTCATCCACCGCTCCAGGCTGCATTACATTATCTGCATCCAGGATGATCACATAATCTGTCGTATCAGGCAGATATGCCAATGCTGCATTGATAGATTTTGCTTTCGTGCTGTTTTTAAACGTAACCTCGACAGTATCAATCCTCTTATTGCTTAACTTTAATATAGTATCATCCTTAAGGGAATCTGCGACAACAACCACGTGCACACTGGCCAGATGACTTTGGTGTTCTTTTGCAGCTATCGCTGAGGAATATATTACGCTGTCTTCCTTGTAAGCCGGAATGATGATGGCGAGGTCACGTTTTGAACCCGTCAATTCTGCATGTTTCTCCTTCATACGAAAGAATGACGATACAACATAAACCAATAGGTATAGTCCTGATAAAAGAAAGTAGACTAATAATAACTTGTTTGCGAATAATAGTATCTCTGTTATAAAATTCATTTTTCTGTAAAATTGTAATTCATTGAAATCTAACTTGTCTATATATTGAGCATCTTCCAATATCAGGGTACATCAGTTCCATGACCCGGATGAAGCTTTCCAGGGAATGTGAAATCGCCCGGTAATACCATAAATAACTGCCTCCAGGTAAGCCCGAAGATGCCTGTTCTGCCTGCGCACGAAATATTTTAGGGTATTTACAGGAATAGAAAAAAGCAGCATGTATGTCGTAGATATAAGTTTCTGGAAAGCTGTAAGATTACGACGCATGAATAAAAACCTGTTCCTGTTCATATAATATACTTTCATCGGACTGTCTTTCCTGACCGTAACAGATTCTTTGTGGTATACAACGGCGCCCGGTTCATAACATATATCATAACCCGCCTTTCGTATTGACGAGCTCCAGTCGTGCTCTTCGTAATAGAGAAAATATTGCTCCGGCATTGGTCCCACCTCTTCCAGAACTCCCCGACGAACCATCATAGCACATCCATGTCCATAGTTTGTAATCAAACGCTCATTATAACTACCGTTATCTGGCTCTTTACTTCCGCGCGCACGCATGCGCAGTGTAAAAGGATTCATTTTGCTGTAACCTGCATACTGAATCAGGAGAGGATTACTGAAATATTTTATCTTGGGACTGACAGCTCCAATACGCTTTTTCCATTGAAACGCCTCAATCATTTCATCAAGAAAGGCCGGGTCAACCTCAGTATCGTTATTTAAAAGCAAGATATATTCTCCCCGCGCTTTTGTAAATCCGAGATTATTGGCAGCCGCAAAACCCTTATTCACTTTTGATACAATAATCCTTAATGTGTATGTCGGACAAATGATATTCTTGTAATCATCTGTCTCCGAATTATTCACCACAATGACCTCAAACGATTTCATATCAACTTGCTCAAGCGATTGCAAGAGGCTGTTCGTTATATCCGACTGTCTGTAGTTTACTGTAATAATAGAAACCTTCGGTGCAATACTCTTTTCCGGTTCTATGCAAAATTCATTTGTAATTATTCTATGTATCTCTGAGTTCATTATTTTTCGTTTGGCAATTCTGGTTCAATCTGTGTGCCACTTATTTTAAACCGCTCTTTATGTGTTGTTTATGCAAGTTTCTTCATCCATAATAACATCGTTTTCGAAGGGATTTTTCATAACGTCTTCGAAAGCGAATAGTACTCATTATTGATGATGAATACCCAGCTTAATCTTACTGAATACAAAATTCCTATATTGCTGATTTTATATCACTTATGATAATTGGCTTAAGATTTGATAATACGCTGCAAAACATTAACAAGAGAAACTATTCAAAAATGAAAACATCAAATCCAAAAAACAGGTATAGCTTATCCATTGGGAAATTCGATAAAGTTCTTGAAGTAGGTGGAGGACACAATCCACACCCTCGATCGAATGTTGTGGTAGACAAATTTATAACCTCAAATTACCATCGCCAGAGTGATCTGATAGTATACAGGCATCAACAGTTTATCAATGCCGATGGTGAAAATCTGCCCTTTGCCAATGATCAGTTTGATTATGTCATCTGTAACCAGGTACTGGAACACGTGGAAGATCCTGTTAGTTTTTTGAATGAACAATCGCGTGTTGCTAAAAGAGGTTACATTGAAACACCCTCATTGATAGGTGAGTATCTGTTCCCAAAAAAATCACACAAATGGCTGATCCTGGAATTGGACAACAAGCTCATTATGGTTGATAAAGAGAAATACTGGTTCTCGACTGAGATAGATTTTGGATTTTTATTTCTCACATGGCTCCAAAAAACATCACTGGCATATAAGTTACTTACATCCACAAGACCGGATATAATGACAACCAGACATGAATGGGAGGGAGAGATTGATTATATAATTAACCCGGGAAAAGAGGAGTATCTGAAATATTTCAAAGGCTACTGGGATGAAAAAATGGTGAAGCAGTTCTTTCCGGAAACATCTTTAAGACAGGAAATAAAGGCTGTTATGCTGGCATTCATTTCATTGATCCGGGGAAAATTGAGAACACAACGCACTAGTGCTTCTGCAGCCGGGATTCCCCGTTTTGCTCCCAATCCTTAATTATAAAAATATAGGCCATGCCTGAATATATAATAATACCATTGGGCATCTGACCAAGTGCCCCACTGGTATAAGATGCTGCCATAACACCAAACATCCCTGCACTGAATGCCATGGCCCTGGCGACGTTCTCAGGATTTTTCAACTGGAACATAATGATATAAATGGATTTAAGCAGGACATATCCAAGGATTGAAAGATGCAATATAAGTCCGACAATCCCTTGCTCAGCCCATATCTGAACGTACCAACCATCAGGAGGTGTTTCGGCCAGGAAAGTCCCGGGTGTGAACCGAAGACCCCAGTTACCTGCAGAACCAATGCCTCCGCCAAATGGTCTGTCTGCAAGATACACCTTGAATTTGGCCTTATTCTCTTTTCGAACCATGAGCGACGGATTCTCCGGATCCAGCGCATCCCTGAAGCGTCTTATCTCGTAAACACTTTCCCCCAGTGTAGTAAACTTTAGTATACCAAAGACAGCAATCATTGCGATCCCCCCGATAATTATCATTTTAACCCTGCGGCTTAACATCAGGTAGAGTGCAAACCCTGCGAAAGGAACCGCAATGGCGCCGCGCGTTCCTGAAATAAGCATGCCGCTAAACGCTGCTCCGGCAACTGCAAGGTAAAAGAGCTTTTTATTTCTT
>Ga0102940_1001157_pt1 | contig 17254 bp, 15 predicted proteins | sample SalPonR2_C_D1_MG_FD_78215 | JGI IMG/M metagenome (GOLD analysis project Ga0102940, IMG submission 78215) | Salt pond soil microbial communities from South San Francisco under conditions of wetland restoration - Salt Pond MetaG R2_C_D1_MG | ecosystem: Environmental > Aquatic > Marine > Intertidal... | reverse complement strand
TTGCAAGACTTCGTCGAGGTTGTCGGCATTGACGCCCAGAAAGAAGGAGTAGTTGGCCAGCGACTTTTGCGCAGCCAGTTCGTATTTTTCCTCGAGTCGCTCCAGCGAGAGGGTGTTGGGAATAGTATTGGGCATATCGATAAAAGAGGTCACCCCGCCCGCAACGGCGGCTCGGCTCTCGGTATACAGGTCGCCCTTATGCGTGGCACCGGGATCCCGGAAGTGAACCTGCCCGTCGATAATGCCGGGCAGTAGGTATTTACCGGTGGCGTCGATGACGCGGTGGTGTGGCTCAGTGTCGATCTGACCGATGCGTTGAATGCGCCCCTGCGACAGGAGCACGTCGGCTTCGAATACCTTGCCTTCATTAACCAGGGTAGCGTTCTTGATTACGGTGTCTTGTTGCATACGTTGGTATTTGTTTGGTTTGATCTTATGGTAACCGTTATGCGGTTGTTTCTTTTTTGCGGTGCCGCCAGCGCCTTTGCAAACCGATGTGCTAGTTGTTACGTCTTGTCTTGTGGGTTTACCCTTACTCGTCGAACCACTCTGATCCCCGAGCGAAGTCGAGGGGGGAGTGGTTCGACGAGTAAGGCAGCATCCTCCGCACAGCGCAAGATTAGACGTAACGAGAAGCCTTTTACTGTAGGTTCCGCTTTTTCAGCTCTGCTTGTAGTGCTTTATGCCGCTTTGGTTTTTTCAAAAAGATATAGATCAGATACAACGGAATTAAGGTGATAAATCCCCAACTGTTGGCAGCGACACTATAAATGATTATTCCGATTAAAAAGCCAATAAAAAAGGCATCCAGGAAGGGGGATGGTTTGTTGTTCCTGGCTACTTCCAGCAGTTCTTCGTCCGTCAGTTGAGGGAATTGGGTTGGGTTCATTTGCTCTGATTTGTCTTTATGTAATACGCTGCCATATCCTTTCTAAAGGAAAGATGACGCTAAAAGCACTGACATACCCATACTTTTCTGATGAATATACCGGATTCAATATCCGAAAAATTCCCCTCACCGACAAAATGAGAGTAGATTGAATGCCGGGTTTACTGATGAGAGAAAGCAGAACCCATCTACACTGCCGCCGACGCTCCGGGAGATTGTTTCTTTGCTACCAAATATTGCCGGAGAAACAGCAAGCTGCCTAGTAAACTAATCGCACCAGCCAGTAGAATAGCATAGTCATACGAGTCGAACAAATCGTAAATATAGCCCCCACTAAAGGGACCCGTAATGCCGGCGATGGCATACCCAATGAACACGTAGGGATAAATGACGCCCAGGTTGTTCAGGCCAAAGACCTGCGCCGTTTCTTTGGCGAACAGCACAAAATTGCCGCCAAACCCAAAGCCAATACAAAAGGAAAGGACCAAATAAGGGGTATCCGATAGGGGCAGGATAGTCAGGGCAAAGATAGAAACAGACTGAAACAGGAGCGCCAGGAAGATACATACGTTTGCCCCCAGCGAGTCGCTGAGGCTACCCCAGGTCAATCGACCTAAAAAGTTGCCCACCGCAAACACGGCCACGCCGACCACCAAAATATGATTACCAATATCGTACTGCCCACCAATGATTTTTAAGCTGCCGATAATTAGTAAACCGGCAAAGGTGCCGAGGAAAATGCCGAGAAAAAGCGTTTTGAACACACCGGAGCGCATCAACTCCCTGATATTCACCGGAGGAGCTTTAGGGTCAGCGCGCTGTTGCACCTGAAAGATAAGGTTGGACAAACCGGTGATAATTAGTCCGTAAGTGATCCCGATGATTTTCAGCAGTTCCAGTGCAGTATATCCTTTGTTGAGGATCAGTTCGGCTATTTCCGACATGACCACGGCCCCTAGCCCGAAACCGGCGGCGGCAATACCCGTGATGAGCCCCTTGCGCTCCGGAAACCACTGTACCGGGCAGGTGAGGGCCATCCAATAACCGAAGCCGGTCGCGATTCCGGCCAAAACACCAACGCCCAATAAAATTACGAGAAACTGACCACCCGAATAACCGGCCAGTACGTAGCCCGCCAGGAATAACAAGCCTGCCAGATAGCCAAAGTACCGGTGCTTCATGTTCTTTCCCAACTGCCCCACAAAGATCATGGTAACGGGAAATACGGCAATCAGCGTCCCGAAGATCACCTGCGACTGTGAGGCTGAGAAACGGTAATGCTCCATTAATTCCGCGGCGATAATACTCCATCCATAGACACTGCCGATGCACAACATGATCAGGAAAGACGCCAGTACAGTTATATATTTTTTCACGGTCTTAGGTCATTTGGTCTGAAATGTGGCCTAAATATACCACGCAAAACGTAAATTATACATAATCCGGACTAAGATACCACTGGCGGGGCTGTGCTCTGTTGAGCATGGTGCAATACCGGGGTTTAGCAGTCAGGGGAGCCAGGCCGATAGCTGATAAATGGGCAGAAAGGGTACATTGGTCAGCAGAGGAATGAGGAGCAGTGTCCGCTGGGTAAGAGCAGGCCGAAGTGTGAAATCCAAACAAGCTGTTAAATATACCCAGCGCTGATGGGTTACCAGGTAGCCCTTACGGACCGCCAGGATTACCTGGAGAGTGGTAACCAGGCAGGCGATCCTACACTACTGTATTTCCCACCCCGCTGTTTAGAGCATTTCCACGATTTGTATATTATTCCCACAGGTATCATTAAATATGGCCACTTTCGCGGTCCCCATGTCGGTGGGTTGCATACTGAATGCTACGCCTACGCCAACCAATCGGTCGTATTCCTCCTGTACGTTATCCACGTTAAATTGAGTGTAGGGAATACCCGCATCAAAAAGAGCCTTTTGATATGTTTTGGCCGGTTCGAAGTGATTAGGTGACGGCTCCAGCAAAATTTCCGGCCCGTCCTGGTCCTCTTGACTAACCACGGTTAGCCACCGGTTACCACCACCTAACGGAATATCCGTCTTCTTTACGAAGCCCAACTTATCGGTGTAAAACGCTAAGGCTTTGGCCTGATCCTGTACCGGTACACTAATCACTTTTACCTGCATGAATTTGGGTTTTGGTTGACAATAATCCCTGTTTTTTGAAATGGCTTCTACTTCTTCAAGATCCGAAAAATTACCAGTAGCGGCAAGTGACCGACGCAATGGACGTCTGCCGTAAGGCTTCCAACTACCGGTATGCTTGCGCAAAATGAAAGACAACCGCATTCCCGAAACGGTGGTAGCCAATGCGGATGGTACCTACACCCTGGCTGGCTATCAATAATTGTCGCAACCCTCTGGTTATCCGGGACATATCCAGGTCATTCGTTTACCTGCCCACTTAACTTATCAAAAATCCCGCTCAGGTGTACTTTTTCGTGGAGGGTTAAGGGGGCCGTAAATTCGGCAAAAACCGAATCTATTTTTGGCTTCATTATGGACAGCTCTTTTTTTCCTCTGGCGGTTATTTTAATTCGTTTTGCCCGTCGATCCTCCTGATCGGCAAATTCTGTAATAAGCTCGTTTCTAAGCAGCCTCTTGATGACTTCTATGCCGGTAGGCGCTTCCAGATTGTGCAAGGCAATGATTTCCATTTTTCTAAAGCTCTCCTGGGCATTGAGATGCAGCAGGAAGCTATATTCATCTATGGAAGAGACATTACACTCAGCTAGTACGCCCTTCGTATGCTTTTTTAGTTCCTTGTGCAGGTACATCAGTTTAAACGCAATCAATAGGTCGTCATGCGCCGCATGCTTTCCCTGCTGCCTGCCTGAAAACAGCTTACTATTCAGCCAAATCACGAAGTCTTCCATGGTATGGGTATCACTTGCGTGTTGAAACGCCTCTATATATCTGATCACGTCTTTCAGTAGCGTATAGTCCATTAGGTTAATTTAGTTCTGTATTGAATAAAATTACTAAAAAATATTCATTTTCGAAATAAACGGGTATATTTACATCCATAACATAATAAAAAGTAAAAATTAGATTAAAAATGAATAATCCAACGTACACTTTTGTTTCCGTATCCACGGCAAAGCCTGGTCGACTGGATGAGCTAATTCGTATTGCCAAAGCACCGAGCGAGAAAATGGACGAGAAAATCGAGGGCCTGATAGCACGTCAGGTTAGTGTGGATCGAGAACGCAACACGGTGATTGTATGGGCTACATTCGATCATAAAGAAACCCTTTATCGTTTTCTGGAAACCGAACAGGGGAAAGATGACCACGGTGAACAGGAAGATATGAGCTGCATTGACACCTTCGTCATGTACGACCTTGAACCGGTGAGCGGAAGACTTCTTCCCAGGGAGGCCTAGTTAGTCGTTAAGAGATGCTAACCTGATAGCTCTAAGCGTACTGAACTATTACCCCCCCCCACTTCAATCAAAGACATGCTCCTCGTAGTCCTGCCACCAGGTAGGGATGTCGACCTGGGGGATGCGACAGAGGTAGAGTGGAATGCCGTTCTCCTCACCGATGGCGTAGGGGTGGGTGATGATCTTGACCAGTTCGACCTCGGCAAAGACATGCTCGACCGAGGGCCGCTCGTTACCCAGGCTGATCCATACCTCGGCGTCAGGGTTGCCGTAGCCCCAAAGCCAAAAGCTTCCATGCCGGCTGATGGGGTTAGGCAAGCCGTACTTTTTTCCCAGAATCTTGAGGGCGCCCGCTTCGCCGTAGTTTTCGGCCCACAGTACACAGTTGGCGCGCTCGGATGGGCTCAGACTTTGGTAGACACTGTCCACGAGTTGTACTTGTTCCTCCCAGCCAAACATATCGGCATAGTCGCCGGTAAGCTCGAACCGCCCGTTCTGCGGTTCCAGTTTTGCGTAAGCGACAAACTGCTCGATAGGAAGAATAGGGGTGAGGTGGGGAATGAAATAGACAGAAGGGGCCAGGGTAATGCCGGCCACCACGTAGACCCAAACCGGCCGCCGCGCCAGCCGGGCCGCAATAGCTACCGCACCGGCGGCAAAAAGCACGGGATACAGACCATAGATGTAGTAGGCCTTGGCCTGTAGCGCCCACATCGTGCCAAAGATAACCACCGCAGCTATGCCCACGGGGCGATAAGTGCGCAGAGCTTTCCCACGCAGCATAGCCACTACGCCCACCACGCTGATCAGCAGCGTAAAGGGTAAGTCCAGCTGCTCGAGTACAAAGGCAAAGGGGGAGCGGGCTTCGAGTTGGCTCGCCTGTAGTGCCTGCAGGTGCCGCCAGACCGGAAAGTCCTGCTGCATCTGCCAGATGATGTTGGGTAAGATGATCAGCAATGTCAGGAGGCCCGATAGATAGAACCATCTGTTGGCGAAGAGAACTCCTCTGCGGTAAAAGAGTAGCCCCACTAAACCGCCAAAGGCCCAAACCAACATGGTGTATTTGTTGAGCAGACCGAGCCCCAGGGTGATCCCCAAAAGGAGGAGGAAGACCTTGTCGCGGGTATTCAGAAAACGTATAAGCAGGTAAAAGCCCAGCGTCCAGAATAATTGGTTGAATGCCACCGGCTGGAAGAGGGTGTGATTGCGGTAAAAGGGGAGAAAGGCGAGGATGCAGATCCCGGCCAGCACTATCGCCGGCCGCTTGCCGCCCATTTCCCGGGCGATCAGGCAACACAGGATGAGGACGGCCACTCCGGCCAGGGTGGGGAAGAGGCGTACCCCCGTCAGGGAATATCCAAAAAGCAGGTGGGCCACCTTCCCGATCAGTCCGATCAGGGGCGGAAACTCCATAAAGCCCCACTGTAGATGCTCACTTACCGAGAGGTGCAGCAATTCGTCGCGGTGGAAACCGTAGTTGCGATTGCCGACCAGCTGAACACCTAGCTTGACCAGCGACAGAATAAGGATAATGGGCAGGTATGTTCTCATGTACGGGTACTTGGTCTCGCCCGACTAGTTAACCAATTTTCGTTGGTCACCCTTCCTTTTTCGACGAGCGGTTTTATTTTTTATGCCGCTTACGCAAAAATAAGAAGGGGATTTAGTCCTTTTCTGCCCGGCGGCGGGAAAGCCCAAGGGCAAAAACAATACCTCCCGTGATGATGAATATCAGCCCCAATGGACCTAGCTGGTCGCTAAGGATGGTGGCAAATAAGACACCGAGCATGGTGACAATGCTGGCCAGATAAAATAATTTCTTATGTGTCATAATTCCTGGTTTTATCCTTCTGGGTATGGCGAGGGCAGACCGGCCTGTGGTTACGCTAACGCGGTACTTGCTCCCGGGTAATTAGTTGTCTATACAGGACGATCGCAGGCGTTCTATGCGTCGGATGAGGCGGTCAATGTTGAGGTCGTGCTCATCCAGGAAGCGAAACAAGATGACGTCACTCGGGAGAAATACGATATAGTTCTCGCCAAACCCCAGCATATATATAGCCTCGATGGTACAGTGGTCGGTACGAATGTCTTTCGACCAAAAGGAGTGACGATAGGTACTGCCGCGAAAGTCGTTTCCGGTGGAGTAGCCCGTCCATTCCGAAGTACCGAAAATCTCTTTTACACGCTGTGCATGCAAAAGCTGTTGCCCCGCATGGCGGCCTCCGTGGGCAAACAAGAGCGCAATCTTAGCGGCTTCGTCGATCGTAGTAAATGCGGGTGGGTGTCACACAAAGTAAAACTCAGGCATATACTTTTGCCGCTGGGGAGTGCGGCTTCTATAGCAGCCCGTGCTTCTTTGCTGCTGGAGATCGTTTCGATTGGGAAAACATCCACGAGCGGCTCCTGCACGGCGACGATCTGTTCGTATTCTTGTTTTAGGGTGGCGAAAGACCGTTCATCGGTGGTGTAGCTGGCCACTAGCGGGGGCAGACAGCCGGCTATTTGCACTTCCGTAGCCATCGGGCCAAGTTCCTTACGCGCTTGTGCGGCCAGGGTAGCTGCCTGTTTCTGTAGATTTATAAATTGTGATGGGGCACCGTCTCGACTAAGGCGGGTGGGAGTACAGGTATAGCTGTTGATGGTTACTACGCTGGCTCCGGCTCTAATAAAATCTTTGTGCACCACTTTGACCAAATCGGGCTACTCCATCATTACCTGTACCGACCACATGGGGTGAGCTGGTTTGCCAGCACGGAGATAGATCTCCTGGCCAACGCCACCATCTAACAAAACTACGTTATTTGTTCATTATTTATTGAAAGCTTTGAAATAATAAAAGAAAGGATGGCTGCGGGAAATTGTTTATCCGGCAGGCAAAATTATTTGGGTAGTGGATCGGTTGGTGTAAAAGAGAAAAGCTCTTCCAGGTATCTGGTCGTAGGTGAAGGCTAGACATCCCAGAATATTGCACTCTTATGGCGTATTTTTATTATCCGTTTTGTGTGAGCAACGGCACGGCAGTAAGAAGGGCCATGCCGTTGCTGAAGAGGAGAGAATACATTGATTATCGGGTCAGTATCATTCGTCTGGTTTCCTGCATTTTGCCGTCTAATATGAGGGTATAGATGTAGGTACCTTGTTGCAATGTATATGCATCGAGTGTAAGTTGACCCCGGCCATTTTGTACCGGCACCGTTTTGATCAATTTACCGTCGACCGTAGCGATACGAATTTCTGCCTGTCGCACCTTTTCGGGAATGAAGTAGTGAATTGTCGTTGCTTCTGAGAACGGGTTGGGTTGATTTTGCTCTAGTTCGGCACTGCTCAACGTTGCGGTAGATGATTGGTCAGGTCCGGAATCCGATTTATCGGCGGAAGCCAGCTGGGCCACCAATTTTTCCAGTTTTGCCAGTCGGTCTTCCAGGTTGGTGACTTCTTCTTTCAGGGCTGTGTTTTCTGTTTCGAGTTTGTTGTTCAGCTCCTGAATGCCTTTGATGGATAAAACGGCGAAGTAATCATAGGCTAAAGCTTTGTAGCCATTAGCATCTTTGACAAAACCTGGAAACTGTTCCTCCACCTCCTGAGCGATAAACCCTAGTGTCAGTTGTTTCTCTATGTCATTTTTATAATTGTACCAACTAGGTCTCAATTGTAAAACTCCTTCCAATACGTCTTCCATTGGCTGGATATTTTCTTTAAGGCTACGGTCTGAAGTATTGACGTAGTCGCCTGTGCCATTCTCGATTTGTGCCCGAAAATTTCCTCCTTCATTAAAGAGGAAGTCATCTCCATCATCCACCCAAATATTCCATTCCGTTCCGTCATTATCTTCAAAGCGAATACCTGTGGAAATATTATTATTGCTATTCTGGGCGATGTGCAAATCAGCCTCCGGATTCGTTTTATTGATTCCGATTCGCTTGTCATCCCCTTCAACGGTAAAAATATTAGACCCTGAGTTGGTGGCATCGTCAAAAAAGAAAAAATTCATTTTTCCATCTGAGCCGGGGTTTGAGGCAATAGTAAAATAGTTCAAAGAAGAGGGTAAGGTCCGAAAACGCAGGCGGGCAAAATCACCGCTACCTGTTTCGTATAGCTCCAGATGCGGATGGTCACTATTTGAGTTATCCCAGATTTCCAGTTGTGCACTGGCTACCGATGCACCGATGCTTACATCTCCATCAGACTCGATTTCCATACGATTTACCAGATTAGTCATGAATTGAATTTCACCGTCAGCATCTAGTTGTATATCTCCGTTTTCGGTATTGTTTTCCAATTCCAGCCTGCTTGCGTTGTATTTTAAGGTGGCCTGAATAGAACTGGCATCGTAAAAATTGATGCGGGAAGAAGGCGCAGAGAGCCCCAGATCGCCCTGCACGGAGAGCCGTTCATCAGGGTTGGCAGTACCGATACCAACCTTACCATCCTGTTTGAACGTCATCAGCGCATTACTTGTGCCTACCACTTTGCTACTCGAAGGGGTGCCAAACGCGACATCAAGATCACCACCATCCCTTACACCAAAATGCCAGAAGTCAGTCCCTCCAGGCGTGCTATAATTATTTTGCATAAGAATGTGCCCAGCCTTATTTACTTTAAAGGCTCGAGTACTATTGAATAGTTCCATGTAGTAGTCATCCAGGATAAGCGAATTGTCATCTATGACAATCTTGGAAGGATTGATACTTGTCACCTGGCACTCTGCCTCAAAGAAAATAAAGAAAAAAAGAAACGCAGTCGTTAACTTGATTAAGTACTTCATAATCGATTGGTTTTATTGAACAATTGATGGTTCGGCTAAGCCTGAAGAATTATGGGCAATACATTCAGCAATGATTAGCCGGTCACACATTACATTCCCAGTTGATTCTGTATAAGCTGAGGTTATGCTGACAGCGTCGGTAGTGGGGTAGGGGGAGAAATCTATACCAATACTTTATCGTCCTTTGGCACGTGATTTCCTCTTCTAAATCTTCTTCAATTCCTCGCTCATCATAGCATGAGGAGTCATGTAGTTTATTCCTCTCATGGGACACTGATTCATATAGTGGATGATCAAATCTTTCGTTTTAGAAAGAGGGCCTTTGTATTGGATTTGAATTTTCATTTGATGTTTGAAATCATTCATTGAGCCTAAAATAGACCGGCTATTCGTTTTACTAAAAGTGATGTTTTCCGTTTTGGCAAGGAGTAACGCCAGTGCTCGTTCAGATGATGTGACATTTCTTGTGATCTGCTCTTCAAGTTCGTCTTCAAATAGACTTTCTATATTGGCGAATTCCTTTTTTGTGCCAGCGTAGAAAAAGAAACTAAAGAGGGTAAGAGAATGAGTGAATAGGACATAGTTCTTTCTTTCCAGGTTGATCAAGTCTACATACCAGTTGTACAGATGTACGTCGTCTTTGACATCGGATAGGTTCCGGTGTTTCCCAATTTTGTCGAGTACTTTTTTTGTGCAGCTGAAGGTCATATTTCTTTGGTTTATACAGGCTGCCGCCAAAGGCAGAAGTTCCACCAAATGTAGCAAGTATATTTAGATATCTCAGTTCGGGCCATCCAGCGTATAGAAAGTACTTAAAGGAGTAACGCTCAGGAGCGGACCGTGCACAACAGGCAGAGCCTACTCCTTTGTTCCTCCCAGAAAAAACTGGAAACCGAAGTTCAGGCCGAAACGATTGTCGTCAAAGGTCATTGCGTCGGGAGTCTGTGTCTTACCCAGGGAGTACGTCAGGGACGCTTCCAGGGCGGCTCTGGGGCTTAGGAACAGGTTGGCACCGGCGCCGCCCCGGGCAGTAAGCCAGGCATTAGTGCTGTTAATGGTCGGAGGCTGCCTGGGATTGATATAGTTAGAGGCAGTATGTGAAAAGCCGATTCGAGCCAGGGCGAAGGGGCGTAGCCTTTTATCCGGCGCTCCGACGTAGTAGCGGGTGAGAGCCTCCATGCCCAGACTCCGGACGGAGTAGTCTAACAAGAAGTCCGGGAATTCGCTGTTGAAGCGCAGTTTAGTATAGCTCGCCTGCAAACCTAGGCCGACCACCCAGCGATCGGTCACGAAATAACCGGCGGTGGGTTGTACCGAAAGGGTGAAGGTCACATCTTCGTCCAGCGGCTGGTAAGACAGGCCCGCCTCACTCAGGCCCGCCAGCCAACTCCCGCGGCCGATGGCCGGGAGGGCCGACTTTTTATTTTTCCGCCCTTCGGGCGAAAGGTATACCTGCAAGCCTGCGCCCAGGTTCCACTCCGGGTAGCGGAAGAAGGACCGGTTGCCATTGCGGAAGGCTATATTAGCACCTACTTCCAGCATAATGCTTTCGTTCAGCAGATGATTGAAGCCGGCACCCAGATTCCACCGCTCCAGGCTTATTTCGGCCTGATCGCCGATGGTCAACTCGATGCCGGCAGAGGTGCCCGCAAACCAATGTAACGTAGCCACCTGCGGATTGAAATAGTACCGAATACCCGGTAGAATTCCACTCCGGCTCTCGCGGATATTGCTCACCGCTGCATCGCCCAGACTGCCACCTACTGCCCAGTGGTCGCTTAAAAAATAGAGCAGGCCATAGGAGATATAGGTATCAAACTCAGAGTAGTTCCTGCCATCCGTCCCAGCTTTAGCGGGAGGACGATAGGATAGATCAGAAGTGCCAAATTGGATAGTCGAACCCTTTTGCAGCTGGCTGAAAAGAGGGCTCGAGACCAGAACAAGAAAAACCAGAAGGAGCAAGGAACGAGTAGGCATCATGCTTCATTTTAGGATTCAAGAAAATTTAGCAATAAGCAAGGCTAACGATACCACAAAAACTGCTCTCCAGTCCGGGAAGAACATAGGAGGCGCGTTCATATCTGACCATTAGCGTTTTGCCTGGTATCATCTATGTTGGATAGATCGGCGCCGGTTTCTTCCGGTAACATTCTTAAATATAGACTCTGGCTAAGGCGTATTGGTTCGTAAGGTCCTGTCTTTTGAGCTTGAGTTCAAGTGTAGGAGTTATTATAAAGGGCTATACACGGTAGTCAACTGCTTAAAAATGCTCTATAAGCCATCTTGAACATATTTTGAGATGACTGCTCGAAACTCAATTGCTATCGGTAGGAAGCTTCATCGAGTAGTTATTCAGTTGTTCTCGTACCAAACGTACACAGGTAAATTGTGGAATGAAGTCATAACGTTTACGATTTTCGTCTATTCCACTTCGCTGCCGGTATAGCAATCCATGGTCAGTCATTTGTAGATCCTTAGCGGAAGGGTCGTATTTTTTATGCTTTCCTTTACAGTTACAAATGGTTGATCATTGTCGATTCGTCTACCCTGCATGACGAGGCTGACCTGCGCATCCGTCGCAACATAGAGTTTGGATTGGGTGGGTAAGGCAAATTTCATCCTTTGAAACGGTAGGAACCATTTTACACGGGTATTATTTCCTTCCAATTGGGGCTGGTAGATAATAAAGGTAATTGTCCTGGGCAGCAAGCTATTATTACGCACGTAGAAGGGAACGGTTGTGGCGTCGACCGATACGGTATCCTCCTGGTGCAGGATGGTGTAGTTGCCGGCCTGACTGGTAGTAGCGTTGAACGACAGAAGCAGTAGTACTATCGTTGACACTTTTGCCAGACGTCTAGCTGTCGTTTTGCGCAAAGCATAGTCCAAACTAAATTTCCCCGGTCCGAAAAGCAGGATGGATAGACACATGACCATAAAGAAGAAGGAAATCAACCCAGAGTCGCCAATATCACCCTGATGATAGATAAAAGTAGCGGTAAAGGTGACGCCGACATTCAGCAGTGCGGCGGGCCGGGTAAATAAGCCAAGCATCAATAAGATGCCACCAAAGAATTCGGATAAAACCGCCACCCAGGCAAAAAAGGTAGGCAATGGGAATCCCATATTAGCCGTATCCTGAATGAACCACTCTTGTGGTCCCCATATCCCGTTTTTGGGGAAGAACTTTTCAAAGACAGTACAAAGGGCGAGCCCGACAAAGAAACGAAGAAGGAGAATGCCGATATCCTGACTTGTGGTGTTTTGCTGGCTGCCGCCAAAAAGGAAAACGTTGATCTTGTTTTTCATAATTGCTATCGTTTATTGGTGAGTAGCAAATATGTGCTCAGCAGGCTTTCCAAGCGCTCCAAATCCGGATTTGGGACACCTTTACGGTGGTAGGTCAATCAGTCCCGGGTGTGTTCTGGGTCATTTTGACGAATTCGGACGGGGTAATACCACAGACCGATTTGAATACTCTGTTGAAAGTGGATTTGGAATTGAAGCCACACTCATAGGCAATGCTGGTCAGGGTAAAGGCTTTGTTTTGTCCTTGTTTGATACGCTCCTTAAAGGCAGCAACCCGGAGTTGATTTACGTACTGATTGAAATTAAGATGCAAGCCCTGATTCAGCAGGTAGGAGCAATGTTTTTCGGAAATCTCCAGGTAATTAGACAATAGTGTAAGATTCAGGTCGGGATTCAGGAAAACCTCGTCTCTTGCCATCAGCAACCTCAGTTTTTCCAGTAATGCGGACAATTCTTTGTCGTCCATAACCGCATCATCCTGAACGGGGTGAGAAGTATAAATCTGCAACGGATAGTACTGTTTAAATGCATTAATAGCTATCCAAAACACAAAAGCAGACAGTATGAACGTATGCACAGGGAACAGGGCAAAGCTTGCCAGAGAAGTGCGAGATGCGCTATACTCCAAAAGGGAAAAGCTAAATTCCATCACTGCGATCCATAACATCCCTATGGAAAAACGCATGAGCCATTTTTTAAGGTCTTTCGACCAAAAGAAATCCCCGGGATTCGTTTTTCTTAAAAGCGATATGGCAAGCACGGTATAGCCTACCAAAAAAAGGGGGAAAAGCAACGACTCTATTTCAAGAAAGATGCGAAAGGCCGATTGATTATAGAGCATGGATTTGAACGCTACCGATCGAAAGCCAATCGAAAAATACACCACAGCTTGCAGGGTAGGAATAATCGCGTGGATAGCATCCGTTTTGCTTAAGCAATACCGGAATTTTGACTTGATGAAGAGGTAAAAAAGAGGAGGTATGCTCAACGAGTAGTAGATGGGGATGAAGTACAGTTGTTGGATCCGATTACTGATTCCTGACGTAACCAGGACGTCATTGAGTAGCGTCATTCCAGATAGGATCAACAAGCCGGCCAATAAACTGATGGAAAGGTGCTTCTTGTCTTTTTGCGAAAGCAATAACACTCCCATGAACATGGAGACGGTGACGCCCACACTACCCAGGGCAATGATGAGCAGACTCGATATGGGAAGTGTAATATTCATAGCTGCAGGGTATTATCGCTATAGGCTGCTCATCTTTTACCCGGTAAGGTGACACGGCTGCTGTAAGATGGAAAAAATAAGACCGGACGTTGCTCCTTATTCCGTTGTTGAGTCGTAGGGCGGTAGCCATTTAGCCACTTCAAGATACAACTTTTCGGGTGACCGGGTAATTACCCATACCGCTTTGTGAGCGGTGTATTCTAAATAATTTGGTGTTTATTGCAGACTACACCCGCCAAGACCTTGGCAATTTAATCCGAAGGAGCGACCTTTGTGCAAACGTTAAAGCCATAAGCTGATGATTCACTTTTTTGGAGATCCCCAACGTATTGTATTCGCCGTGCAAGTAACTGAACTGCTTGCCGAGAGCGCTATTCCCAAGCTCACCTGGCTGTTTGGCAATCAGCCCCGGTTGGAAGACAAAAGCCTGAGTGGTAAGTTTGTCGGCCCGCGGGCGGCGATGGTCTCGCCCTGGAGTACCAATGCGGTGGAGATCACCCAAAATATGGGGATCAGCGGCATTCGGCGGATCGAGCGCTATACACCGCTGGCAGAGACTACCGGCTTCGATCCTATGCTGAATCAGCAGTTTGATGGGTTGGGGCAGGAGCTCTTTACCATCAATATTCAACCGGAGCCCATCCGGCATATCGATAATATCGCTGCCTACAATACCTCCGAAGGATTGGCACTCAGCGATGAGGAAGTAACGTATTTGGAGGAAGTTGCAGCACGTATCGGCCGCAAGTTGACCGATTCGGAAGTGTTTGGCTTCTCCCAGATCAACAGTGAGCACTGCCGGCACAAGATCTTCAACGGTAGTTTTGTCATCGACGGGGAGGAACAACCGGATTCGCTCTTTTCCATGATCCGGAAGACCTCAAAGGCGCATCCCAACAGCATCGTATCGGCGTATAAAGACAACGTGGCTTTTCTGAAAGGGCCCCAATTGCAGCAGTTTGCGCCGCAGCGGCCCGATCAGCCTTCCGATTATGCCAAAAAAGCAGTAGATACGGTGGTGTCCCTAAAAGCGGAGACCCATAATTTCCCTACGACGGTGGAGCCCTTTAACGGAGCGGCGACGGGTAGTGGCGGTGAAATTCGCGATCGTATGGCAGGGGGTATGGGCTCTTTACCTCTGGCAGGAACCGCCGTGTACATGACGGCTTATTCCCGCCTGTTGGAGAACCGCCCCTGGGAAAAGGCTATGCCCGAGCGGCAGTGGCTCTACCAAACGCCCATGGATATTTTGATCAAAGCCTCCAACGGGGCTTCCGACTTTGGTAATAAATTTGGTCAGCCCCTGATTTCCGGCTCGCTGCTGACCTTTGAGCACGCTGAGCACGCCCGCCAACTGGGTTTTGATAAGGTTATTATGCTGGCGGGAGGTGTCGGCTCCGGTATCATGGATCAGGCCCTCAAGGAAACGCCCCGCAAAGGGGATAAGATCGTACTGCTCGGTGGGGATAATTACCGCATCGGTATGGGCGGTGCCGCGGTGTCTTCCGCCGATACGGGAGCCTTCGATTCGGCCATCACGCTCAATGCGGTACAGCGTTCCAATCCGGAGATGCAAAAGCGGGTGGCGAATACCATCCGCAATCTGGTGGAAAGTACAAAGAACCCCATCGTGGCTATTCACGACCACGGTGCCGGCGGGCATTTGAACTGCTTCTCCGAATTGGTGGAGGAGACCGGCGGCCGCATCGATCTCGACGCGCTGCCCATTGGTGATCCGACCCTTTCCGCCAGGGAAATCCTCGGCAATGAATCTCAGGAACGCATGGGGCTGATCATTGCTCCCGATGATTTGGAGCTGCTGCAAAAAATTGCGGAGCGCGAACGGGCTCCCATGTACGTAGTTGGGGAAGTGACGGGCGATATGCGCTTCTCTGTGGTTTCGGAGGCTAAGCAGGAAAAACCGTTGGATCTGGGGCTGGCTGATTTGTTTGGCAGCTCTCCAAAAACTATTATGGAAGACCGCACCGTAGCGCGTCGGTACGCAGCGGTAGACTATGATCCCGCCCACCTGCCGGAATACCTGGAGCAGGTACTTCGTCTGGAGGCCGTGGCCTGCAAAGACTGGCTTACCAACAAGGTAGACCGCTGTGTGGGTGGCCTGGTAGCCAAACAACAGTGTGCCGGACCCCTGCAACTACCCCTGAATAACTGCGGAGTGATGGCTCTGGGCTTTGATACGAAGCACGGGGTGGCGACTTCCATCGGGCACGCTCCGGTCAACGCCCTGATCGATCCCGGGGCCGGATCGCGAAACGCGATTACCGAAGCCCTGACCAACCTGGTATGGGCGCCGCTGGAGGAGGGACTGCAGTCCGTATCTCTTTCTGCTAACTGGATGTGGCCCTGCCGGAACGAAGGGGAAGATGCACGGTTGTATGAGGCCGTTAAGGCGGTCTCTGATTTTTGTATCGACCTGGGGATTAACGTCCCCACCGGAAAGGATTCGCTTTCCATGAAGCAAAAATATCCGGATGGTGATGTATTGGCACCGGGTACGGTGGTCATCTCCAGCGTTGGAGTTTGCTCGGATATCAATCAGATCGTGGAGCCCGTCTTCCAGAAAGACGGCGGCCCCGTATATTACCTCAACCTCTCGCAGGATGCTTTCCACCTGGGGGGAAGTTCCTTTGCGCAGGTGCGTAACAAGATCGGTGCGCAGGGGCCAGATGTCAAGGATGCCCAAAAGCTGGCGGATACCTTTAATGCGGTGCAGGCACTGATTAAGAAGGGGGCCGTAGTGGCCGGCCACGATGTGGCCTCCGGCGGCCTGATCACGACCTTACTGGAATTATGTTTTGCCGATACGGACCTGGCGGCAGATCTCGATCTAAGTGATTTAGGCGAGGCGGATACCCTAAAGGTGTTGTTTGCGGAGAACGCAGGACTGGTCATGCAATTAAAAGATGAAGCTAGTGCCGACGAGCTGCGCGACTTCCCCATCACCTGCCATCGTATCGGTACGGTGGCGCGTGGAGATACCCTGCACATCCAAAACGGCACGGAACGCCACCGCTTCGATATCCCAAAACTGCGGGATGCCTGGTACGAGACGTCCTGGCTGCTGGATAAAAAACAGACGGCCGGCAACCTGGCTGACGAGCGTTACGCCAATTACAAAAAGCAGCCGCTGCGGTATCAGTTTCCCGCTGACTTTACCGGAGGATTGCCCGGCCTGGACGCTGCTGCTAACAAGCCCAAAGCGGCCATCCTGCGCGAGAAAGGGAGCAACTCCGAGCGTGAACTGGCTCATGCCCTTTACCTGGCTGGTTTTGAGGTGCGGGACGTACACATGACCGACCTGATGACCGGAAAAGAGACCCTGGAAGATATTCAGTTTTTGGGAGCCGTAGGTGGTTTCTCCAATTCCGATGTCCTGGGCTCCGCCAAAGGCTGGGCGGGGACGTTTAAGTACAATGAAAACGCCAAAAAAGCCCTGGAGCAATTCTTTGCCCGGGAGGATGTATTGTCCATCGGTATCTGCAACGGGTGTCAGCTCTTCATGGAGTTGGGGCTAATCTATCCGGAGCAGGATCCGCATCCGCTCATGGACTTCAACGACTCACACAAGCACGAAAGTGGATTTACTTCCGTCAAAATTGGCAAAAACAACTCCGTGATGCTCTCAAATCTGGAAGGCAGTACG
>Ga0102940_1001154_pt1 | contig 17308 bp, 14 predicted proteins | sample SalPonR2_C_D1_MG_FD_78215 | JGI IMG/M metagenome (GOLD analysis project Ga0102940, IMG submission 78215) | Salt pond soil microbial communities from South San Francisco under conditions of wetland restoration - Salt Pond MetaG R2_C_D1_MG | ecosystem: Environmental > Aquatic > Marine > Intertidal... | reverse complement strand
CGCGCACGTGAGCATCGACCTGCCCCTCGTCGGCAGCCTCGCGCTCGCGGCGATCGCGGGCGCCTTCCTGGGAGGTCGGCTCGCGGGGCGGGTCGCGCCCGCGCGTCTGCGGCGGGGCTTCGCCGCCTTCGTGCTGGTCATGGGCGTCGGCATCCTGATCCGGGAAGGCGCCCTGCTCGCCCGAACGCTGGCGCCCGCGCTGCCCGAGACCTGGCCCCAGGTCCTCTTCGCCCTCTTCCTTCTCGCGTTGGGCATCGCCGCCGGGCGCGCATCGAAGATCGCGAGCCGCCAGCGCGAGGAGCTGGCCTTCCAGGAGGGCGGCGGGATCTAGAGCACCTCTTCCGCGAGCACCCGCAGCGCGGCGACGTCTCCGGTGCCCGCCAGCAGCGAGCCCACCCGTCGCTCTCGTCCGGCCGCCTTCCAGGCCTGCAGTCGATCCCGGATCCGGTCGGCCGGCCCCACCAGCGCGACGTCGTCGACGAGGGCGTCGGGGATCGCCTCGGCGGCCTCCTTCTTCTTCCCATCGAGGAAGAGATCCTGCACCTGCGTCGCGGCCTCTTCGTATCCGAGGCGCTTCGCGTAGTCGTTGTAGAAGTTCGCACCCCGGGCGCCCATGCCGCCGATGTAGAGCGCGAGATAGTGCTTCACGGGGATGCGACACTGATCCACGTCATCCCCCATCACGACCGTCACGAAGGGCGCGATCTCGAAATCTTCCAGGGACTTGCCGGAGCCCGCCTTCGCGAAGCCTCTCTCGAGAGGCTCCTCGAAGAGGTCGTAGCGCTCCGGATTCATCCAGACCGGGAAGACCCCGTCGGCCACCTCTCCGGCGCACTCCATGCCGCGCGGCGAGATCGAGGCGGTGAGGATCCGCATCGCCGGATCTCCGTGGAGAATGCTCTTCAAGGGCTTCCCGAGCCCGGTCGCATCCTCGCCGCGATACGGGATCTGATAGTGCCTCCCCTCGTGCACGAGCTTCTCCTCGCGAGCGAGGATCTTGCGGATGATCGAGACGTACTCCTTCGTTCGCGTCAGGGGCCTTCCATAGGGCACGCCATGCCAGCCCTCGACGACCTGCGGTCCCGAGGGCCCGAGGCCGAGGATGAAGCGACCGCCCGACAAGGCGTACAGGGTCATCGCCGTCATGGCGGTCATCGCGGGCGTCCGGGCCGGCATCTGCATGATCGCGGTGCCGACATGGATCCGGGTCGTCTGCGCGAGGATCCATGCCGCGGGCGACACCGCGTCCGATCCATAGGCCTCGGCGGTCCAGACCGAGGAGAAGCCGAGCGCCTCGGCCTCCTGGATCAGGTCCATCGGGATGTTCAGGGTGGCCGGCGAATAGCCCGCGACGATGCCCAGCTTCATGGCGATGCTCCTCTACTGCTCTCGGACTGCTTACGGACCGCTCTCGGCGGAGTGGCTCGGTCGCCTCCGGAAGGCGGGGTCTCGGGGTGATCCGGATGGGAACCGGATGCCACCGACATCCACTCCGGTCGCGAGTCTAAGGTGGGCCTCCCGGCGAATCGAGACGCAAAGTCGACTCTCGGTCGCGGGTCGTCCCCCGAGCCCTCCGCCGGCATCCGGGCGCCGGGAGGCGGACGCGGGGCAGAGAGCGCGGGACGTGCGTCGGTCGGCCGGCGGCGGCGCGGCTACGCGACGGAGGAGGCCACGGGATCCACGGGCCCCGACTCCTCGACCTCGTCCGGCGAGACCGGCGCCACGAGAGGAAGCTCGATCACGAAGCACGTGCCCTCGCCGGGCCGTGACTCGACGTGGATGCGACCGCCGTGGCGCTCGATGATGCCGTGAGAGAGCGAGAGGCCCAGGCCGGTTCCCTTGCCGATCTCCTTGGTCGTGAAGAAGGGATCGAAGATTCGCCCCTGGACCTCGGGCGGGATGCCGGGCCCCGAGTCCTGGAACTCGAGGCGGACTCCGTTGGCGATGGGCTCGGCGCGGATCGTGATCCGCCCGCCGTTCTCGAGCACGTCGCAGGCGTTCATCAGCAGGTTCAGGAAGACCTGATTCAGCTGGCCCGGATAGCAGCGGACCTCGGGCAGCTCCTCGTACTCGCGCACCACGTCGATGACGCCCTTGAAGCGGGGCTCCATCAGGGCGAGCGTGCGATCGATCTCGTCGGTCAGGCTCGCCTGCTGCAGGTCCGCCTGATCCGTACGCGAGAAGGTCCGGAGATCCTGCACGATCTTCTTGACCCGCTCGGTGCCCTCTCGACTGCGAGCGAGGAGCTTGGTGATGGCCTCGCGCGTCGGCCCGGTCTCCTCGCCCCGCTCCTGGGCCGCGATCAGCTTCTCGATGAACTCGTCGAGGAGCTGGAGGTTCGCGTGCACGAAGCCGATCGGGTTGTTCAGCTCATGGGCCACACCGGCGACCAGCTGTCCGAGGCTCTTGAGCTTCTCCGCCTGCATGAGCTGATTCTGGGTCTCCTGCAGCTCGCGCGTCCTCTCGTCGACCCGGGCCTCCAGGCTCTCGTTCAGCTTCGCGATCTCGTCGAAGGCCTTGGCGTTCTCGATCGCGATCGAGCTCTGGTTCGCGAGCGTTCGCAGGAGCTGTCGATCGTCCGCCGCGAGCCGCTCGCCCGAGAGCTTCCGTCCGACGGCGATCACGCCGAGCAGGTCGACCCCGAAGAGGATCGGGACGATGAGCTCGATCTCGAGAGTGTCGTAGATGTCCCAGCAGCTCTCCCTCTTCTCGGGCTCCGGCTCGTCGTCGAAGTCCGAACGGGCGAGCTCCTCGCGCCGCATCCAGAGATGCTTCCAGATCGGATGATCCGAGGGGATCTCGATGTCGATGTCCTCCTGGTCCCAGTCGCCGCGCCAGGCCTCCACCCGGAGGACCCGATCGCCCTCGTCGAAGAGCAGCACCATCGCCCGCGAGACGCCCATCGTGTCGGTGAGCGCGGCCAGGATCCGATCGCCGATCTCGCGCAGGGAGAGCATCGAGACCATCGCTTCCGAGATCTCGCGCACGGCCAGCCGATAGCGCGAGCGGTCGCGGTCGAAGAAGCCGTCGACCAGGCGCTGCATCCGTTCGCGCAGCGGATTGAAGGCCAGGATCGCCAGGAAGAGCAGCACGACCTGGACGCTGCGCACGTTCACGCCGTAGCGCGTCACGAGCTCGTCGGCGAAGGTGATCATGAAAGCGAAGATGCCGGTGATGGCGAGGGTCGCCGCGCCGTACGCGGCGGAGGACTTGGCTGCGATCCGCACGTCGAAGAGCTGCCTTCGGACCATGCCGTAGCCCACCGCGATCGGGAAGAAGCCGACCCACAGGAGGCCGACATACCAGGGCAGGGCGGTCGGCGTCACCCACTCGACGATCAGCGCGACGAGCAGGGGGAGCAGACTCACGAGGCCCGCGAGCAACATCAGATCGGCCCGGTCTCCGATGCCGGCCTCTCGGGCCTGCCGCCTTCCGAGCGCGAGGATGAGGACCGAGACGATCGAGAGCCCGATGCCGAAGATGAACGAGGCGCTGGCCACCCAGGTCGGCGGGATGTGCATCGCCGACTGCGAGATCACCCCGACGAAGAGGAGCGAGGCGATCGCATAGGGAATCAGGCGGATGCGCCGCCGCTTCATCACCCAGCGCGGCTCGATCGGATACGTGGTGAAGAGATGGAAGGTCGTCGCGCCGAGAAAGGGCAGCGTGGCCAGCAGACGCGTCGCCGCCCAGGGGATCACGTCGACGCGGATCGCGCTCGAGAGCAGGACGGACATGGTCGAGCAGTAGAGCAGCAGCGCCCAGGCCTCTCGGGTGGCATGCCGACTCCACCAGACGGCCAGGGCGATCGCGAGATAGAGCGAGCTCACGAGCAGCAGGCCGAGGTGGAGGAGCACGTCGCTCGGCTTCTCGACGTCCTCCGCGGGGACCGGCTCCAGGGAGGCCCGGACGATCCGTCCATCGGGCTTCTGGAAGCGATAGATGGCGGAGACGCCCACCTCGAGCTCGGGCTTCCAGATCGCCGCGATCGCCGGGCGTCCGTCGACGCTGAGGAGCTGATCCCCCTCCTCGATCCCCGCCTCGGCCGCGCTCTCGCTCAGCGCGTGCACGACGGCGACGCCCGCCACGAGCGAGGTTCGGACGGGCAGATGCGGGCCCGGCGTGGGAGAGACCAGAGCGAAGACGGAGAGCCCGATCCCGACCAGGGCCCAGATCGCGGCCAGGCCTCCGGTCATCTGCCGCGTGCGCCGCATCGTTGCGCGTTCCATCCGGTTGGGCCTTTCCGACGGGCCGGACGTCCGCGAGTCGGGCGGGACGATCGATCCTGCCGGGCGCATGCAGGGATCGTCGTCGGCTCGCCGGCCTGGTCAGCAGGCGACCAAATCGCATCCGACACGGGGGCGCAAGAGAGCCCCGCGGATCACACGGCTCGCTCCCGAACGGCGACGCGACCTGACCCTGCGACCGAGTGCACCGGCCGAGAGCCCGTCAGAAGTCCTCCGCCCGGAGGGCGGCAGGATCGAGCTCGGTCGGGGGCGGTCCGTAGTTGAAGCCGCGCGTGTTCAGGACGATCACGCCGGGCGCGACCTCGATGCCGGCCACGCCGGGCTGTCGGGCGCCCTCGACGTCGCTCGCCGGGACCACGCGGCCTTCGGCCCGGGTCGGCGCGGCGGCCACCGTCCCGGCCTCGGCCCCGGCCCGCTCGGCCGGAGGCTCGACGGGAGAAGCGGGAGAGGGGTCCGGGCTCTCGACCCGCACGGGATCGATCGGGGCCCGCACGGGCGACGCCTCCTCGCCCGCCTGGACCGCTCGAACGCCGAGGGAGAGCGACAGCAGGGTCAGGATCAGGCAGAGCATTCCGATCGAGGTCGTCCAGCGGGCTCGCGCCTCCTGGACTCGGGGCAACGGCGACCTGGGGATCACATGCATGGATGAGCGGCCCTCGTCCAGCGCCGGGCGGCCGACCCGCCCACCGGATCGTCGTCGGCGCCTGCCTCCGACATCGGCCACCTCGCCGGAGCGCTTGAGGCAGTCTCCCCCTCAGGATCGCCTTGGCGAGCCATCGCGCCACTCCCAGGACCGGAGCTCGCCTCGCTTCCGCCGCCGCCCCTCAGATGCCGCTCAGATGCCGCTCAGATGCCGGAGCCGTCGAACTCCTGCTGGACGTGCAGGCCGCACTCCTTGATGCCCTCGTGCTCCCACCACCACCGTCCGGCCCGCGGATCCTCTCCCGGCGCGACGGCCCGGGTGCAGGGCTCACAGCCGACAGAGGGAAATCCCTGCCCGTGGAGACGGTTGACCGGGACCTGGTGTCGGCCGACGTACTCCATGACGTGATCGTGCGTCCAATCCGCCAGCGGGTTGATCTTCACGAGCCCGCCGTTCGCCGGATCGATCTCGACCTTGCGCGTCTTGGCCCGATTCAGGTTCTGATCCCGACGCAGCCCCGTCACGTACGCGTCGAATTCCTGCAGATGACGGCGCAAGGGCTCCACCTTGCGGATCTGGCAGCACGCCTGGCGGTTCTCGATCGACTCGTAGAACGAGTTCACGCCCTTCTCGCGCACCATCTCCTCCACCTTCGCGTGGTCGGGGAAGACGACCTCCACGACCTTGTCGTAGCGGTCGCGTACGCGGTCGATCAGGTCGTAGGTCGCGGGATGCAGGCGTCCGGTATCGAGAACGAAGACCCGGGTCGCGGGATCGATCGCATGCAGGAGGTCGATCAGCACCATGCCCTCCGGCGCACCGAAGGAGGCGGAGAGCGTGAGTCGGGGATGGAATCTCTCTACTGCCCAGGTCAGGATTTCCCGCGCATCCATCGACTCCATCGCATCTCGCTGGACCAGGTCCAACACCTCGTCTTTGAAAGGCTTTCCAGCGAGAGCATCGATCGCGAAGAGGGCCATGGGGATCTGCTCCTGGGGGCGCGGGAGGAAATTCGGGGAGGCAGCGGAGCGAGCGGGCCGGATTCTCCGGGCAGCGGGCGGAATCTGGCCGGAGGATCGGTGTACCTCAGTCGTCCGCTGGATTCAAATTCCCGACCCTGTAAGTCATCATTCAAGGCGCGAGCGGACCGAGGCGACCTTCTCCTCCATCGAGACGCCTTCGCGGTCGCGCCGTTCGTCCATCTTGATGACCGTGCCGAGCCGGGGCGCCCCGGCGGCGAAGACCGCCTCCTGCATCTCGCGGATCACCGCGAAGAGGTCCTCCGGCTCACCCTCGAGCGTCGTGAACATGGAGTCGAGCTGCCATCGGACCCGATCCTGGCGCTCGAGCACCGCGATGGCGACGGCGACGTACTCGGAGACGGAGACGCCGACCCCGAGCGGAGAGAGACTGACTGCGGCGATCGCCATCCGCGGACCATAGACGCGCCAGTCGCGAGTCGCTGCTCGGCCTCGTCAGGCCCCTGGCCAGCCGGGCGGTCGGCGCCAGCGCCGGACCCGATCCAGGTCGGATCGACTGCGCGCCAGCGTCGCCATCGTCATCCCGATCCGCGGATGGACCCAGTCCGGATCGAGCTCCGCCAGCGGGCGCATCACGAACGCGCGCTCGTGAGCGCGAGGATGGGGTACGACCAGGTCGGGAGTCTCGATGCACCGCTCGCCATAGAAGACGATGTCGAGATCGATCGTGCGCGGCCCCCAGCGCTCGGCCTCGTGTCTGCGCTCCCGTCCCAGGGCCCGCTCGATCCGCTGCAGCGTCGCGAGCAGCTCGCTCGGTGCCAGCCAGGAACGCAGGCGCAGGGCCGCGTTCAGGTAGGGCTCCTGCCTCCCCGGTCCGACCGGGTCCGTCTCGAAGACGGGCGAGGCCGCCAGCAGGAGCAGCTCGGACTCGGCCTCCACCGCGCGGATCACGGACGCGAAGGTCGCCTCCCGATCTCCCAGATTCGCACCGACCGCCACGTAGGCGATCTCTCCCCCTTCTCTCATGGCAGCCTCTCTCCCGGCAGAAGGTCTCGCGACCGCCCGATGGCCCGGGCGCTCGGCGGCCCGGCGGCCCGGCTCCGACGGCATCCAGAAGATAGCCACTCCGTGCAGATCCTCGGCCCGTCGGGCGCATCGGAACTCGCAGCCAGCGCTCCGGTCTGCCGCCCCGCGTCTCGCAAGCCGTCTACACTGCGCGCATGATCGTGTCCCAACCCCACGCCGATCTGCCCGAGACGGAGCGCCCGGAGCTGCGCACTGCGGTCCCCGGCCCCGGATCACTCGCCCTCGCACGGCGCCTCGCGAGGGTCGAGAGCCGCGGTGTCACCTGTCTCGAGCCGGCGCCGATCTTCTGGCAGCGGGCCGCGGGCGCGAACGTCTGGGACGTCGACGACAACCGCTTCGTGGATCTCACGGCGGCCTTCGGCGTGGCCAACGTCGGCCATGCCCATCCGCGCGTGGCGGAGGCCGTGGCGCGACAGGCCGGGGACCTGATGCACGGCATGGGCGACGTCCATCCCCCGCGCGTGAAGGTCGAGCTCCTCGAGCGGCTCGTCGCCCTCTATCCGTTCGGGTCCCGGGGAGCCTCCGCGGCCGATGTCGACGCCGATGACGCCGCCGGCGAGACGGAGCCGGCCTCGCCCCCCGTCTCCACGGCCCGGGCCGTGCTCTCCTCGTCGGGGTCGGACGCCGTCGAGACGGCGCTCAAGACGGCGCTGCTCGCCACGGGTCGGGCGGGCGTCGTCGCCTTCGAAGGGGCCTATCATGGCCTGTCGCTGGGCGCGCTCGACTGCACCTGGCGAACGGATTTCCGAGAGCCCTTCCGAGCGCGGCTGCCGGAAGCGACGCGCTTCGCGCGCTATGGCGATCTCGAAGACGTGGCGCGGGTCGCGCGGGAAGGCGATCGGGCGGGCCACGAGCCCATCGGAGCCGTTCTGGTCGAGCCCATCCAGGGCCGCGGCGGAGAGCGCGTGCCGCCGGAAGGCTTCCTGACCGGTCTGCGTCGGCTCTGCGACGAGCATGGATGGCTCCTGATCGCGGACGAGGTCTACACCGGATGCGGTCGCACGGGACGCTTCTTCGCCTGCGAGCACGAGGGCGTGGTGCCCGACCTGCTCTGCGTCGGGAAGGGGCTCGCCTCGGGCATGCCGTTCTCGGCCTGCCTCGGACGCAGCGAGGTCTTCGAGGCCTGGCCGACGTCGACGGGCGAGGCGCTGCATACGCAGACCTTCCTCGGCCATCCCGTGGGCTGTGCGGCGGCGCTGGCCTCGCTCGAGATCTCGACCGAGCTCGACCTCGCCTCGCGCAGCCGGGCGCTCGGCGAGGCCGCGCTCGCCCGCCTGAAGGAGCGGCTGCGCGGCTGCCCGGCCGTGCGCGAGGTTCGCGGACGCGGACTCATGATCGGCATCGAGTGCATCCGCCCGGAGATCTCGCTCGCCGCCAGCGGAAGGCTGCTCGAGCGCGGCTACATCGTGCTCCCGTCGGGCGAGGGCGGCCGCGTGCTCTCGCTGACACCGCCGCTGGTGATCGGCGAGCAGGCGCTGCTCGAGGCCTGCGACGCGCTCGCGGAGACTCTGCTCGACGCCGACACCGACACCGACACGGAAAACGCCGCCGACGCCGACTCCGGCCTCGGTCGCCCGGCGGAGGGGGCATCGTGAAGCGGGAGGTGCTCGAGGCGGAGATCCTCGAGTGGATGAACGAGGGAGCGTGGCGGCGGGACGAGGAGCGCTTCGAGCGGCTCGCACTCGCTCTCTTCCGGCTGCAGTTCGCGCACTGCGAGCCCTACGCGCGTTATGCGCGCGCCCTGGGCAGGACGCCCGACGACGTCGAGCGGGCCGCGGAGATCCCGGCGGTCCCGACCGGAGCCTTCAAGGAGTTCGATCTGCGTGGCTTCGCGCCGGAGCAGACCGTCCACACCTTCAGGACCAGCGGAACCTCCGCCGGCAAGCGCGGCCAGCTGCATCTCGACACCCTCGACCTCTACGAGGCTTCCCTGCTCGCCAGCCTGCGGCAATGCCTCCTGCGCGAGCTCGTCGGACGAGCTCCACTCATGCGCTTCCTGGCGCCTCCTCCCGACGAGGCCCCCGACTCCTCGCTCACGCACATGTTCGAGACCCTCCGCAGAGCGGAGGGCGCGCCCGGGAGCGCCTACGATCTCCACGGCGGTCGGCTGGACGTCGAGACGCTGCGTCGGGCGATCCACCGCGTCGACCGGAGCCCCGCCGACGGCGAAGACGAGACGCCGATCGTGCTCGCGGGCACCTCCTTCGCGTTCGTGCATCTGCTCGACGCCGTGACCTCCGCGAAGGGATCCTCCGACGCCGCGGCGCCATGGCGGCTACCGCACGGATCGCGGGTCCTCGAGACCGGCGGATTCAAGGGGCGGAGCCGGGAGGTGCCGGCGGACGTGCTGCGCGAGGCGCTCGCGCGACTCTTCGACATTCCCGAGCGGAGCATCGTGAACCAATACGGGATGACGGAGCTCGGCAGCCAGTTCTACGACTCCACCCTGAGCGATCCGGTCGGCCCCCGCCGAAAGCTCGCGCCGCCCTGGACCCGCGTCCGGCTGCTGGATCCGGCGACCGGTCTCGACGTGCCCGACGGCGCCGTGGGCAGGATCCGGATCGACGACCTCGCCAACACGGGAAGCGTGGCCGCCATCCAGACCGCGGACCTCGGTCGCGCGGTCCTCGACGACGACGGCGAGGCGATCGGCTTCGAGGTGCTCGGCCGTGAGGCCGGTGCCGAGATGCGAGGCTGCTCGATCGCGACCGACGTGATGCTCTCCGACGGACGCGCCGCCGAGCGCTCCGCCGGGTCGGGCGAGACGCTCCGATGACCCGGCTCGAGATCGCCTGGCCCGACGCCGCGCTCGAACGCGTGCACGCGGCGCGAGGCCGGATCGAGAAGGCCGCGCCCGCTCTTCGCCGGATGACGGTGGGCGATCGGATCGACGCCGTCGCACGCACCCTCGCCTCGTGGACGGCCCCCGACTCCCCCTATCGACGCGAGCTCGTGGAGCTGCTCGGCGAGGCCTCTCCGATGCATCACGATACGGTCGCAGAGGGTCTCGAGAGCGCCCTGCGCGCCTGGGATCCGGCCCGATTCCGCGACTGCTGCCGCGCCGAGCTCGCGTCCGTGCCCTTCGGCCCTCCGTCCGACGGCCCGGCGCGCGGAGCCAGACGGATCGCTCCCTTCGATTGGACGGCCGTGCTCGCGGGGGGCTCGATTCCGATGCCGACCCTGCTCTCGGGGCTCCTTCCCCTGGTCGGAGGCTCGCCGGTCCTTCTGCGCGAGACCTCGAAGGACCCCGTGACGGGGGGGCTGCTGAAGCGCTCGCTGACCGCCGTCCAGCCGGACCTCGCCCGCGCCTTCGAGCCGGTCGCCTTCCCCGCCGAGGACGACGCAGCCCTCGATGCATTCCTCGCAGCACCCTGCGTCGTCGCGACGGGATCCGACGAGACGATCCGCGCAGTGGGCCACAAGCTGCAGCCGAGCCAGCGGCTGGTCGCCTACGGCCATCGCTTCTCGCTCGCCGTCCTCGGCCCCGGCTGCCTCCGGGACGCATCGGGGCTCGAGCGCGTGGTCACGGATCTCGCCCTCGACGTGGCGCGCTGGGACCAGTCGGGATGCCTGTCGCCGGCCGTGGTCTACCTCCTCGGAATCGAGGAGGAGGATCGTCCCTCCGTCGCTCACGCTCTGTCCGGCGCCCTCGAGCGCTGGGCCGGAGGCCTGCCGCGCGGTGAGATTCCGGTCGAGGTCCTCGCGTCCAAGGCGTTCGAGTGCGAAGAGGCGCGGATGCGGGCGGCGGCCGGACGGGCGGTGCTCGTGCTCGACGGCGCCGGGGGCACGGTGATCCTCGAGGATACGCCCGCCCCACGGCCCGCTCCGCTCCATCGATTCCTGCGCCTGCTTCCGGTCCGGGACGAGGCGGAGCTGCTCGAGCGGCTCGAGCCCTATCGGGGCCATCTCTCGAGCGTGGCCCTCGCCGGACTCGACGAGCCGACGGAGATGTCGCTGGAGGGGGCCCTCGCGCGGCTCGGCGTCTCCCGGGTCACCGAGCCGGGCCGCCTCCAGACGCCGCCGGTCGACTGGCCGCACGACGGAATGCCCCTGCTGATCCCGATGCTGCGCTTCGTTCAATCGGATCGCGCGCGGACTCCGTAGGCGGCGCGCGCCCCGCGCTCTCCTCCCGATCGCTCCCGATCGCCGGATCGCGCCCGAGATTGACCTGCCCCGCGGGACCGGCGCCTCTCGCAGCCCGGAAGATTCAGGACCGATCCGGTTCTGTATTTACAGGACCAATTTGGTCCGATATAGTCGGCGCGTCCGCGGCAGGGCAGCCGCAACGGCGCGATCCAAGGCGTCGAAGGGCGGCGAAGGGCGGCTCGGGGCCGCCCGGAGCGGCGCGAGCGGCCGCGGGCAAGCGGCGGAGGCTGGATGTTTCGACTCAGCAAGACCACGGACTACGGGATCGTCCTGATGGCCGAGCTCGCCAGCGATCCCACCGATGCGCCGCACAACGCCCGTGAGCTGGCGGAGTGCGTCGACCTGCCGGTTCCGATGGTCAGCAAGATCCTGAAGGCCCTCGCCCGGGAGGGATTGCTCGATTCCCAGCGGGGATCCAAGGGCGGCTATCGGCTCGCCCGGGCTCCCGAGGATCTCCCGGTGGCCGAGATGATCCGCGTCCTGGAGGGCCCCGTGGCGCTGACGGATTGTGCGATCGGGCCCGAGCTCTGCGAGCACGAGCAGATGTGCGCCGTCCGGGAGCCGTGGCAGCGGATCAGCCGGGTCGTCGAGCGCGCCCTGTCCGACGTGACCCTGGCCGACCTCGTCCCGGACCGCCCGCGAGCGGGCCGGATCGGGTCGGCGAGCGCGACCCTCCAGATCCAGCGAGACGGGCGTCCGCAGGGCTTCGAAGGGGTGCGAGGGGGCGCCTGAATCCGGTCACGACCCGCCGAGCGGCGCGGTCCAGCGAACGTTCGAACCGAGTTCGAACCGAGAGATTCCGGGCAGCGGCCCGGGGAAAGTCGAGGAGACTCATGGCAGGAGCGAATCCCGAGCTCGAGCGAATCGCGAGCCAGGAATACAAGTACGGCTTCGTGACGGACATCGAGGAGGACCGCGCACCGCCCGGCCTCACCGAGGACGTGGTCCGACTCATCTCGGCCAAGAAGAACGAGCCGGAGTGGCTTCTCGAGTATCGACTCAAGGCGCTCCGGCGCTTCCGCCAGATGCTCGAGGAAGAGTCCGCGCCGACCTGGGCCAAGGTCCACTATCCGCAGATCGACTACGACGCGATGGTCTACTACTCGGCGCCCAAGCAGAAGAAGCAGGTCGAGAGCCTCGACGAGATCGACCCCGAGCTGCGGGAGACCTACGACAAGCTCGGCATCTCCCTGCTCGAGCAGAAACGACTGCACGGGATCGCCGTCGACGCCGTCTTCGACAGCGTCTCGGTCGCCACGACCTTCAAGGCCGAGCTCGAGAAGCAGGGCATCCTCTTCTGCTCCTTCTCCGAGGCCGTCCAGGAGCATCCCGAGCTCGTCCGGAAATATCTCGGAAGCGTCGTCCCCTACTCGGACAACTTCTTCGCCTGCCTGAACGCGGCGGTCTTCAGTGACGGCTCCTTCGCGTACATTCCGAAGGGCGTGCGCTGTCCGATGGAGCTCTCGACCTACTTCCGCATCAACGCGGCCGGCACGGGGCAGTTCGAGCGGACGCTCCTGGTCGCCGACGAAGATGCCTACGTGAGCTACCTCGAGGGCTGCACCGCGCCCCAGCGCGACGAGAACCAGCTCCACGCAGCGGTCGTGGAGCTCGTCGCCCTCGACCGCGCGGAGATCAAGTACTCGACGGTCCAGAACTGGTATCCCGGGGACGCCGAGGGCAAGGGAGGCATCTACAACTTCGTGACCAAGCGCGGAGCCTGCCGCGGTCACAAGTCGAAGATCTCCTGGACCCAGGTCGAGACCGGCTCGGCCATCACCTGGAAATATCCCTCCTGCCTGCTGATCGGGGACGAGTCCATCGGAGAGTTCTACTCGGTGGCGATGACCAACAACCGGCAGCAGGCCGACACCGGCACGAAGATGATCCACATCGGTCGCAACACGACCAGCACGATCATCTCGAAGGGGATCAGCGCCGGCCACGGCGACCAGAGCTACCGCGGACTCGTGCGCATCATGCCGAAGGCGGAGGGCGCCCGGAACTACAGCCAGTGCGACTCCCTCCTGATGGGCGATCGCTGCGGCGCGCATACCTTCCCCTACCTCGAGGCGAGCAACCCGACGGCGACGATCGAGCACGAGGCCACGACCTCGAAGATCAGCGACGAGCAGCTCTTCTTCTGTCGCCAGCGGGGAATGAGCGAGGAGGACGCGATCTCGATGATCGTGAACGGCTTCTGCAAGGAAGTGCTGCGCGAGCTCCCGATGGAGTTCGCCGTCGAAGCCCAGAACCTGCTGTCGGTCAGCCTCGAAGGCGCCGTCGGATGACGAGCCCGGATCCCGCTCCCGAGCGGCCGACTCTCCGGACCTCCATCGATCGGACGGGCGGAAGCCGGCGCCGAGGGGCTCCGATCGAAGCCAACACGCGAAGCCAACAGGAATGAAGCCACCGATGCCCGAAGCACCCCTGATCGAAATCCGGAACCTGCACGCCACGGCGGAGGACACTCCGATCCTGAACGGCATCGACCTCGTCATCCGTGCGGGCGAGGGCCACGCCATCATGGGTCCCAACGGATCCGGAAAGAGCACGCTGTCGAACGTGCTCGTCGGAAAGCCCGGCTACGAGGTGACCGGGGGCGAGGTCCTCTTCCGGGGCGAAGACCTGATTGCGATGGAGCCCGAGATCCGCGCGAGGGAGGGCGTCTTCCTGGCGTTCCAGTATACGGTCGAGATCCCGGGCGTCGCCAACAACTACTTCCTGCGCACGGCCGTCAACGCCATGCGCACGCATCGGGGCGAGAAGGAGCTCGATGCGATCGACTTCCTGACCCGTCTCAAGGAGAAGATGAAGCTCGTCGAGATGCCCGACGACATGATGTCGCGCGCGATCAACGAGGGCTTCTCGGGCGGCGAGAAGAAGCGCAACGAGATCCTGCAGATGATGCTGCTCGAGCCGAGCTTCTGCATCCTGGACGAGACCGACTCCGGTCTCGACATCGACGCCCTGCGCGTGGTCGCGAACGGCGTGAACCAGATGCGGTCTCCCGATCGGGGCATGCTGCTGATCACCCACTACCAGCGCCTTCTCGACTACATCATCCCCGACCGGGTGCATGTCCTCTCCAGGGGTCGGATCGTCCGCTCCGGCGGGAAGGAGCTCGCCCTCGAGCTCGAGGAGAAGGGCTACGGCTGGATCGAGGAAGGCGACGCGGCGGGAGCCCCGGCATGAGCGACGAGACCTCGCGAGACACGCTCGATTCGCTGCTCGCGCTCCACGCTTCGAGCGCCGAGTCCCCGGGCGAGGCGGCCTGGCTCGACGACCTCCGGAGTGAGGGCCTCGCCGCCTTCCGTGAGCAGGGGGTGCCGACGCGACGGCTGGAGGCCTGGAAGGGCACGAACCTCGGACCGCTTCAGGCGATGCGCTTCGGACGCGTGGGGCCCGGGGCCTCGACGTCCGCGCCGCTCTCCTTTCCCGACGCCGTGGAGGGCAGACCGGAGCTCGTCTTCGTCGACGGTGCCTACGACGCCGCTCGATCCCGCGTCGCGGGCCTGCCCTCGGGCTGTCGCCTGCTCCCGCTCGCGGAGGCCATGCGCGAGATCCCGGACCGGCTGCGGGGTCGGCTCGGGCAGCTCACGGATCCGAAGCATCAGGCGCTCGACGCCCTGCAGACCGCCTTCCTCGCAGACGGAGCCGTGCTCCTGATCGAACGAGGGACCGTGCTGGCCGACCCGATCCGCCTGCGGTTCCTCGCGACCGGCGCGGAGCCGCGGGATGACGAGGAGAGCGCCTCGGCCGCCGCCGCCTTCCCGAGGCTGCTCGTCGTGGCGGACGAGCAGAGCCGGGCCACGATCCATCTCTCCTTCGAGTCGGTCGGTACGGCTCCCGGTCTCACGGCCTGCGTGAGCGAGCTCCACCTCGGGCCGGCCGCACGGATCGACCTCGTCGAGGTCCAGGCCGAGGATCCGGAACGGATCCACTACTCGAGCGTGCATGCGAGGCTCGAGCGCGATGCCCGACTCGATTCACACGTCTTCACGCTCGGCCGCGGACTGACGCGCAGCGAGATCGAGGTCACCCTCGTCGAGCCCGGCGCCGAGACGCGCTTGCGTGGATTCTTCCTCGGTCGCGAGTCCGGCCACGTCGATCACTACACGACGGTCGACCACGCTGCCGACCATTGCACCAGCGACGAAGAGTATCGAGGCGTGCTCGACGGGCGATCCGAAGGCGTCTTTCGTGGACGCGTCATCGTGCGACCGGACGCCCAGAAGACCGATGCCCGCCAGTCCAATCCGAATCTCCTCGTCTCGCGGAACGCATCGGTCGACTCGAAGCCCCAGCTCGAGATCTATGCGGACGACGTCCGCGCCAGCCACGGCTCGACGACCGGCCAGCTCGACGCCGACGCGCTCTTCTTCCTCCGCTCCCGGGGCGTCGGCCTCGCCGAGGCCCGACTCCTCCTGACCCGCGCCTTCGCCCGGTCGATCGTCTTCAGCATCGAGAACGAATCGATCCGAGAGCGGATCGCCGAGCAGGTCGACGAGAGCCTCGCGTCGCTCGAAGGCGACGCGCCGGACATACCTTCGGACCGGCTCTCCAGACAGAAGGCCCGAGAGAAGGCGCGGCGAAAGGGCTCGGAGAGGACGCAGAGAGGAGACGCCCGATGAGCTTCGACGTCGACCGGATCCGCGCCGACTTCCCGATCCTCGGGACCCGGATGCGCGGCCAGCCCCTCACCTATCTCGACAGCGCCGCGAGCGCGCAGAAGCCCCGCGCCGTCATCGATGCGATGGCCGACTTCTACTCCTCCCACTACGCCAACATCCACCGCGGGGTCTATCACCTCTCGGCCGAGGCGACGAGGCGCTACGAGGAGGTCCGGACCCGGGTCGCCCGCTTCATCGGGGCGCCGGATCCGCGAGAGCTCGTCTTCGTCCGCAATGCGACGGAGGCGATCAACCTCGTGGCGCGCAGCTGGGGGGAGATCGGGATCGCCGCGGGGGACGAGATCGTACTGACGACGATGGAGCACCACGCGAACATCGTCCCCTGGCAGATGCTCTGCGAGCGCAAGGGAGCGAAGATCCGTGTGGCGCGCGTGACCGACGAGGGCGAGCTCGACGTCGAGCACCTCGAGAGCCTGCTCGGCCCGCGCACGAAGCTGCTCGCCTTCACCCAGGTCTCCAACGCGCTCGGCACGATCAACCCCGTCCGCTCGCTCACGGCGATGGCCCGCGAGCGCGGGATCACCACGCTGGTCGACGGCGCGCAGGGTGTCCCCCATCAGCCGGTCGACGTCGCAGGACTCGGCTGTGATTTCTACGTCTTCTCGGGACACAAGGTCTTCGGGCCGAGCGGGGCCGGCATCCTCTGGGGCCGCCTCCCCCTCCTCGAAGCGATGCCTCCCTTCCTCGGCGGCGGCGACATGATCGAGACCGTGAGCTTCGAGGGAACGACCTTCGCGCCGGTCCCGCAGAAATTCGAGGCGGGCACGCCCGACATCGCGTCCGTGATCGGCCTGGGCGCGGCGATCGACTACCTCGAAGCGATCGGCATGGAGAAGATCGCGACCTACGAGCACTCCCTCCTCATCCACGCCACGGAGCGACTGGCCGAGGTCCCCGGGCTGCGTCTGATCGGGACGGCCAAGGAGAAGGCGGCCGTGCTCTCCTTCGTTCTCGAGGACGCGCACCCCCACGACATCGGAACCGTCCTCGACGGCGAAGGGGTCGCGATCCGGGCGGGACACCATTGTGCACAGCCGCTGATGGGGCGCATGGGCGTCCCGGCGACCGCCCGCGCCTCCCTCGCCTTCTACAACACGCACGAGGACGTCGATCGGCTGGTCGCCGCCCTCCAGAAGACCCAGGAGCTCTTTCGCTGATGGATGATCTCCGCGATCTCTACCAGGCCACGATCCTGGATCACAACAAGAAGCCCCGCAATTTTCGCGTGCTCGAAGATGCGACCCACGAGGCCGACGGTCACAACCCGCTCTGTGGAGACCAGCTGACGGTCTACGCCCGGGTCGGGGAGGACGGACGCATCGAAGAGATCACGTTCAAGGGCTCGGGCTGCGCCATCTCGAAGGCCTCGGCCTCGCTCATGACGGAGGCGCTCGAGGGCAGGACCCTCGAGGAGGCCCACGCGGCCTTCGACCGCTTTCACGACCTGGTGACCTCGTCCCCGAGCGCGGAGGCGCCGATCGAGGAGCTGGGCAAGCTCGCCGTCTTCGCCGG
>Ga0102940_1001151_pt1 | contig 17334 bp, 26 predicted proteins | sample SalPonR2_C_D1_MG_FD_78215 | JGI IMG/M metagenome (GOLD analysis project Ga0102940, IMG submission 78215) | Salt pond soil microbial communities from South San Francisco under conditions of wetland restoration - Salt Pond MetaG R2_C_D1_MG | ecosystem: Environmental > Aquatic > Marine > Intertidal... | reverse complement strand
ATAAATACATATCAAGTTAAAATGAAAAAGTTTGCGCGACGCGATAATATGGCTAAGCAAGGCCAGCTTGCGGAAGATGCTGTGCAACAACTTGAAAAACAAAAGACAAGAGCTTTAGCTGAACTTTATGCAGATCATATTATAGTTGGATGGAAAGATGTTACTGATATTGATGGCAAGCCAATTGATTTCAACAAAGAAAACGTTGTCAAACTTTTAACAGACCTAGACCCACTCTTTAAAGACATAGTGGAGCAATGCGCTGTTGACGCTAACTTTGCGAAAGAGCAGGAGGATAAAGAGGTAAAAAACTTAAAAAAGTCCTAGCTTGGTGGCTTGAATGGGGTAATAAGCTAGACAAATTGCCTGATGATTCGCAGGTTTTTGATAATAAGCCTGAATTACTTCCCGGCTTGGATTTTTACTTTAATGCTTTTGCTGAATTAAACACAGAGCGTCAGCTTGGAATGGCATTAGGCCCTATACCGTGGTATAGTGTTGTTAGATGGGCAGAATTTCACGGCCTTCGTAATCCGGACGATGTAGATGTGTTGTTGAGGTACATACGCGCGATGGAAGCCACGCAAAGAGAGCATGAGGATAAAGAGCATGACAGACGCAAATATTGAAATAGGCATCGTAGGCAGAACAGACGGCGCACGTAAAATCAAACGCTCCCTTGATGACATATCAAGATCAGGTGACAAAGCCACTGGCGAGATAGATCAGCTTAATAGAAAAGTTAAGTCCACTACTACTGCTGCCAATGCTTTAAAATCAGCAATGAGAGCTTTTATTGCAATATTTGGAGTACGTGAATTTGCAAGAGTATCAGATCAGTTTTTGCTCTTACAGGCTCGGATAAAAAACAGCACTGAAAACACTGATGAGTTTAGAATAGCAATGGGCGGGCTATTGGATGTTTCTCGTGAAACAGGGGCTTCTTTACAGTCTGCTGTTGAAGTTTTCCAGCGCTTATCTTTTACCCGAAAAGAAATAGACGCAACTGTTGAAGAAATGGTCACATTCACTGGCAGTGTGCAAAAATTAGGCATTGTGTCGGGCGCTAGCACGGGCGCGCTTAATGCAGGTTTAACCCAATTGGGGCAAGCATTATCGAGTGATGTTACGCGAGCAGAAGAATTTAATTCTATTCTGGAAAACATTCCAGCTGTTGCGGTTGCCATAGCTGATGAACTTGGCGTGACGACTGGTCAGTTAAGACAGCTTGTTATAAATGGCGAGTTGCTGTCGCAAGATGTTTTTTCGGCCATTTTAAATCAGTCACAAGAAATTAACGACGAATTTGAAAAGTTTCCACAGACTATAGGCAGAGCGTTTGCTCAAGCAGTGCTTGGCTTAAAGCAAACAGTTGGCGGTTTTGCAGATGCAACAGGGGCTAACAATTTGTTAATTGAAGGCATAGTAAGAACAGGTGCTCTTTTTGAAACAGTCATTCGTATAGTACAGACTCTTATTCTGACAATGCGCGTTGGTTTTGCAACAGCCGTGGCGGAAATAACGGGACTGTTTTTGGCAATGGGGCGTACGATAGAGGATGTCGTTAATGCATCTATAAATGCCTTTAATAAATTGCCCGGCGTGGAATTAGGAAATGTTAATTTTTCCTCTGACATAACAACGTCACAACTGCGTCGTGAAATAGAAGAAGAGGTTCGTGCGGATTTAGCAAGACTAGCAGAATCTGGACTTGCTGCTGTAGATGCATCAGAGAGAACATTTGGCACAGCGGTGGCGGGTAATACAGGCTCGCAGACGGCCACGAGAGAAATAACCAAAGATTATGCATCTATTGTAGCTCAGTTAGGTAAAACCAAGGATGAAACGGACGGATTAAAAAACAGCACTGACGCTTTAACAGGAACAGTAGAGGATATGTCACGAGAATATGAAAGAGTTGGTTCTGTTGCTAATTCAGTGAGCGACACCATCGCAAGGGGATTTGAGCGCGCTGTTTTTCAAGCTGAAAGTTTCGGAGATAGTTTAAGAAGTGTTGCACAGTCTTTGGCCTCAATAGTTTTTCAAGAAACAGCCGGACGGGCTTTATCAAGTGCCATAGGCGGGGCTTTTAGCTTTTTTGGTGGCGGCAGTACAACACCTAATCCAACCATTGCAGGCGCTCCAATTAAGCCACGTGCCTTAGGTGGCCCCGTAACAGGCGGAGACCCTTATCTTGTTGGTGAGCGTGGCCCTGAATTATTTGTTCCGAATATAAGCGGTAATATTGTTCCTAATAATAAAATGGGCCAGAATACGGTTTACAATATTGACGCTAGAGGCGCAGAAGCTGGCGTTGAGCAAAGAATTATGATGGCTCTGCAAAAAGTAAACAGCAGCATTGAGACAAGAGCCTTATCTGCAGTTCAGAATGCTAACAGACGTAACCCACAATACTTGAGTGCATAATGGCCATAACATACCCCATATTATACCCGTCTAGCCTTGTAGGCATATCGCAATTTACGTTGCGCGCGCGTTCTGCCGTGCAAAGAACAGAGAGCCCATTTACATTCGCAGATCAAGTGCAGGTTGGCGCAGGGCAGCAGTGGCAATGTGATGTTAGTATTCCTATTGTAAACAGAGACAAGGCTGAGGAGGTCAATGCCTTTCTGCTCAAATTAAATGGCAGGCAAGGAACCTTTTTGCTAGGCGACCCCAATGCGGAGAATCCAAGAGGAAGTGTAAGCACAACTATTACGGTGAACGGTAACGAGCAGACGGGTAACGAATTGAATGTTTCTGGATTTGCTTCATCGACAGTTGATGTGATGAAGGCGGGCGATTATATCCAACTCGGAAGCCTAAGCACTGCTAGGTTATACAAGGTCCTAAATAACGTTGTTAGTGACGCATCGGGTAACGCAACATTAGATATATGGCCTAATATTAGAATATCTCCTGTTGATGGTGATACTGTTACTTATACGTCTGCTGTAGGACAATGGCGATTAGCAGAAAATACACAACAATTTACAATACAAAATGGCAGTGTGTATCAAGTCAACTTTACAGCACTGGAGCCGTTATAATGGCGCGTAATTTAACATCCGGCATGGTGACACAGGTAACAGCAGACACGTTAACGCCTGTATTGCTGTTTAAATTTGAGTTTGATAGCGGTGCTTTAAGGCTCTGGACTGGCGCTGGTGAAATAACATACGACAGTGAGGTTTACACAGGTTCAGGAAGATTGCTTGAAATGACAACAATAACCGAGACGCAGAGTGTAAAGGCGTCAGGTGTTAATTTTAGATTATCAGGCGTAAATGGTGACTTAATTAGTTTAGCTTTAACAGAGGACTATAACGGACGAGATGCGAATGTGTGGCTTGGTGCTATTGAAAACGGCTCACTTGTTACCAGTCCTTATCTTGTTTTTAAGGGCAAAATGGACGTCATGGAGTTCGATGAAGGTGGAGAAGATTCACAGATCACGCTTAGCGCAGAAAACGAGCTTATTAGTCTGCAAAGAGCGCGTAAAAGGCTATACACACCGCAAGATCAAGCAATAAACTACCCTAATGACAAAGGGTTTGATTTTGTTGTAACTCTTCAAGATAAAGAATTAAGGTGGGGGCGATGAAAAAGGAAAACTGGCACGTAGAATTTAATCAGCTTTTAAAAAAATGCAGAAACAAGCTCTTTCGCACAGGCGTTTATGATTGTGCGCTTTTTATGAGTGATGCTGTGTTGATTATGACCGATAAAGACCCAGCAGAAACATTTAGAGGTAATTATACAACAGATGAACAGGCAAACGCACTGTTAGAAGATTACGCAGGGGGAGGTCTTTTGGAAGCGTGGCAAAAGTTTGCAAGCGAAAATGGTCATGAGGAAATTAGCCCTAATTTTGCACAGCGCGGTGATGTTGTGTACTGGGAGAACGACAAAGGCCATCTAATGGGCGTTGTATCCTTGTCTGGGCGTACATTCTTAACAGCTACCAATAAAGGCATGTTAGAGGTTCCTATTTCAAAAGCCAGCAAGGCTTGGAGGATTTAATGGCGATTGGTGCAGCACTTATAGGATCTATTGTAGCGGGCGCGGGTGCTTATTCTGTTGGCTTCTTAGGTTTGACAGGTTTAGCTGCGGGTTTTGCTGCTGGTGCTGTTTCTTTTGGCTTAACTCTTATCGGTGGCGGTTTGTCGAAGCCTAAAGCACCTAGTTTTGATTTTTCGCAAAATGCTAGCGGTTTTTCGCAAACACTCAAGCAAGCCATTACATCGCGGAAAGTTGTATATGGTCAGCGTAGAATATCTGGCCCTTTAGTTTTTGCGGGGGCAACAAACAATAATAAATTCTTGCACCTTGTAATACCGATGGCCACTCACGAAGTAGAAGCAATAGACACGGTTTATTTTGATAATACTCCAATAACAAACGAAAATATTGCATCCAATGGCTTAATTAAATTTGGACGTTATGCAGGAAAAGTTGCGACAACAACCGTTCAGTCTATTGACCGTGTATCAAACCCGCAATGTTCTGTAAGGATAAACGGAACAACATACGCAAGCGCTGCAAGTGATTTTATAAGCACCTTAGAGGCATCCGATGACTATGGTACGCTTTTTACTGCAAGTCTGGAAAAAACATACACACAGACACCGCCGGGTGGAAGTCAGCAACCTAAAACATATTATACATTTAAAATAAAGGCTGTAAGTTCAACAACCACACTAAATGTAACAGCGCAAAATTCAACAACATTTATTACAGATAATCAAAGCGGCAGCTCCTTTGTAAAAATTAAAAAATACTTAGGAACTGCAACACAGGTTGCGGATAGTGACCTTGTATCAGAAGTAAGTGACTGGACAACAGACCATAAATTATCTGGCGTTGCATATTTATATGTACGGCTACAATATGACCGTGAATTGTTTCCTAATGGCATTCCTAACATATCAGCGGATATAAAGGGTAAAAAAGTTTATGATCCAAGAGACGCAACAACAAAATGGACACCTAACACAGCTCTGTGTATTCGTGATTATCTTTCTGATGATTTTTATGGCTTAAACGCTGATAGTTTTGACGATTCATTTAATTCAGCCGCAAATTCGTGTGATGAGTTTGTAGCAGTAGAAGATGTTAACAGCACAGTATCAACAGTTGATGAAGAAAATGACTGGATTATAAGCACAGATACGCGCTTACCATTTCAAATGGGTGATAGAGTACAGATCGCATCGTCCGGAAGTGTTCCAAGTGGCTTATCCGCTAGCACTGATTATTATGTCATACCTTATGCAACATACAACGATGACAAAAGGGCGGGAACAGGGCCTACATATAGACTGGCCACGTCTTATGCTAATGCTTTGGCTGGAACATATATAGACATAACAAGTGCAGGAAGTGGTGCTATTACAGTTACTAAAAAGGCTGAGCCGCGTTACACTTGTAATGGCGTGATAGATACGGAAACTACACCTGCCCAAGTTTTAAGTGACATGGTTTCTTCTATGGCTGGGCGCGTAACTTACATTGGTGGCGTTTGGAGGGCTATAGCGGGTGTGTGGAATGCTCCGACAATAGGATTTGACCCAGATGACCTTGTAGATAGCATAAAGGCACAGACGAAGCGTTCACGGCGTGAAAAATATAACTCCGTTAAGGGTGTATATGTATCGCCATTAAACGACTCACAACCGACTGATTACCCTGTTGTTTCAAAATCAACGTTCGTAACGGAAGACAAAAGTATTGAAGTTTTTGAAGATCTGGATTTGCCATTTACATCACGAGCATCCACAGCACAACGCATTGCTCTGATTGCCCTGCAAAGACATAGGCGTGAAATTACATGCTCAATAACCACAAATTTGTCAGGTATGCGCGTTCAGGCTGGTGATGTGATAGAATTTACTTATGAAAGGTTTGGATGGGAAAATAAAACCTTTGAAGTAATAGACTGGTCTTTAAGTTCTATAGATGGTGCAATGGTTTGTCAGTTAGCTTTGCAGGAAATAGATGAGAATGTGTTTGATTTTACATCTAGCGTCGATGAGACGAATGTAGAGCCTGCCGTTACCACAACACTACCCGACGTAACTGATATAGGTTCTGTGTCTAATCTTACGATTGAAAGCGGAACAGATCAGCTTTTTATTAAAAAAGACGGTACTGTTGTTACACGGATTAAAGTGTCATTTGACGCAGCAGACGGGTTTGTTAAAAATTATGAGGTGCAGTTTAGAACAAGCACTCAAACAGAATGGCAGCCGTCTATTATTCTCCCGCCTGACAAATTATTTGCATTCATTTGGGATGTTAACGACAATGATGATTATGACGTGAGAGTAAGAGCTGTTAATACGTTTGATTTCCCAAGCGAATGGGTTAATGAATTTAATCATGACGTGATCGGCAAGACCGCTTTACCGTCTAATGTGAGTGAGTTTAGTGCGCAACAAAATGGAAATGTGGTACTATGCAGATGGCAACAAATTACAGATAAAGACCTTGCCGGATATGAGGTCAGATACATTAAAAAGCAATAGGTGAAGCATGGCAACAGGAACAATAATATTACCATTACCGGGCAAGTTTGATGACACGAATCCACCCGGTATAATATATACGAATAACGCGGCAAAGGTGTTGTTTGATGACACCACGCAGGAATATATGCAATGGGCTTTTCGTATGCCTGCAAACTATGCAAGTGCCCCGCTTTTGAAAGTTCAATATGCTATGGCATCAGCCACAACTGGCAATGTGGAATTTGAGTGCCAGATTATGGCTGTAAGCGATGGGGATTCGGCTAATATAGACACCGATTCCTATGACACGGCAAATTCAAACAGTGCGAGCGTTCCGGCTACGGCTGGCCATTTGGATGAAATTTCAATTACACTTAACAATGATGATTCCTTGGCGGCTAATGACTACATAAGGATTAAACTTTCAAGGGATGCAGACGATGCAACAAACGACACGGCCACAGGCGATGCTGAGGTTGTGGCGGTAACTTTGGAGTACACGACAACTTAATGGCTATTCAATTTATACCAGTATCTCCATCAGACGCATATAGGTCAGGCTTTAACACACAATATAGCTTAGGCTCAAACTTTACCTATGTTCTATGGATACGGCCAACGACGGACTTTAATACAAGCAGTGTAAGCGTTGCTTTTTCGGCAAATTCTAGCAATAGATTTATTACAATCGACTACATGGAAGATAATAAGTTTCAGGCAAGATATTTTAGCGATAATGGCGCTTATTCCGTTATTTCGCCAGCGACTACTTATGATAAATATGACGATATAATGATTGCCCTAACTTATGACGGCACAACATTTAAAATGTATGCAGGGACTTTTGGTTCTGACACAACTTTAGAAGGCAGTCTAACACGATCACATGATGGCTTAACTTCACCTTTTTTTAATTTGGGTTATAACGGTTATGGCGCAGGCTTGCGTCCTGTTGTTTTGGGGGAGTTTTCGCAGTTTGATAAAGCATTAAGCAAAAACAACATTGACCAGATGATAAGGGGATTAAACCCATTAAATTTAAACCCTACTGCTTATGTTCCGGCCCAATCTGTAACGTCAAGCTTATATGATGTGGTTAATTCAATTAAACTAAATCAGACCGCAACTGTATTGTCTTCTTATTTTTTTAGAAGCACGGCAGATTCAACATTTACAGCTCCTATTGGCTCAACGGATATGGATACTGATTTATACGGTGCAGGTGCAGGTGGCGGTGGCAGTGATGCTATACAAGGCGGTGGTGGCGGCGGTAGCGGTGCTAGAGTGCAAAAAAACTACACAAACAACGCTGGCACGGACTATGCTTATTCAATAGCATCGGGAGCAAGTGGCGGTGGGGCTGATACGTCAGGTAGTAATGCCCTTGATAGCACATTTGATACATTGACAGCAGGCGGCGGTCAGGGTGGTGGCTCTGGTTCTAGCGGGGGCGCAGGAGGCTCTGGTGGTACAGCTAGTGGCGGGGATACCAATACAAACGGCAATGACGGCCAAGACGGTGATGACGGAGGTAGTGGCGGCGGTAGCTTATACACTAGTTCAGTATATAATGAGGGTGGTGACGGCGCTGTTGTTTTAAATAGTTCTGGGAGGGGTGGCGATGGGGGTTTGTTATTAGTGAACGGAGACTATGATCGCGTTGTTGAGCATTTTCCTATTGAAGCGTATAATTATCCTTATATTACATCTGGAACATCTTCAAGCCCACCACCTGCAGGAACAACAGTGCCGCCATTATACTATAATCTAGAAAAGAGGCGAAAATGAGATACTTAAAACAATCCACAACGGCAACGGTTATACTTGGGCCATTTGTAGACAAAGATGATGGCGTGACACCAGAGACAGCTTTAACCCCAACTGTTCGTGTGAGTAAAAACGCCGGTGCATTTGCCAATAGATCAAGCGCATCTTCTATAGCACACATGGAAAACGGATATTATTCTGTTCCATTAAATGCAACAGATACAGGTACTTTAGGACGTGTAAGATTAACGGTAACCAGTTCTGCTAACCATTTGCCCGTTTATGAAGATTTTATGATTGTTCCTGCTAACGTGTATGATTCTCTTATAGGTGGTAATGATAGCCTAGAAGTTGACGCAACGGCTATAAGTGGCTCTGCAACGGCTGCCAATAACGTAGAGGCTAATATAGCCAATTTAGATGCATCTATTGCTGGTTTAAATGATATATCAGTTAGCGATGTAGCAACCGAGATTGCAGACGCTTTAGGCACTGACACCATAGCGGAGTTGAGCAGTATCCCGGGCTCTACACCAACGTTAAAACAGGCGGTTATGTTGCTTTACATGTCGCTTAGGAATTCAGAAACGGCATCAAGTTCGACTGCTACAATTAAGAAAGATGATGGAACGACTGTGGGCAGTGCAACGCTATCGGATAGCGCAGGAACCTTTACAAAGGGTAAATACACCTAATGGCTATTGATACCGAAAACAAAAGAAGGTCGGCGCTAGGAAAGCAGTATAAAGCTGCTATCTTGCCTGTTCCTGACACTTCGGTTGATAATGTGGATAGGCCACACGTATTGGGGTATTTTTCCAGAAACTTTGCAGCCATACAAAATGATTTGTTCTGGGAAAATGGCGTTCTTTTAAAACGTGCAGAACGTGGTGATGAATTAACCACAGCTGCTTTGCCTCCGGGTAATTACGTTCTTCTTTTAAAGGCAATAGATACATCGGGTAATTACAGCGAAGACCCTGCTGTTTATGATATTAACGTGAGCAATACTTTTGATATTGTTAGCCAAAATAACCAGCATCCAAGATGGACAGGTGACAAAGTCAACTTTATTGTTCATAACGTATCTGGAACCTTAGTGCCTGACGACCAGAGCATGGCTACAGGTGATAATTTTGATGTGTTCGACAACTTTGTTGTTAATCCTTATTCTTCATGTACTTATGAAACTGAGGAAATTGATTTGGGCTTTAATGCAACGGACGTAAGGATATTTGCAGATATTACAGGCTCACTTGGCCCAGATGAGGATGGCGTTGCAAAGTTTGACTTATCAATTGACACCAGATTATCGGCGGGAAGCTATGATGGTTTTGAAAATTGGACAATAGGCTCAAGAGATTTGCGCTATTTAAAGCAACGGATACAGCTTAACACAAGCGTGGGTTTAGCATTTTTATCGCAGTTTACGCCAACGGCAGACATACAGGAGGTTACGCAAACGGGCACGGAAAGTGTGTCTATAAGTGGCTCTAGTATTGTGTTTAATAATCAATTTTTTCTTACGCCTAAAATTACAATTACGCCAGACGGAGGCAGTGCTGTTTACCCCGTTAAGTCAAATGTGACAAGCACAGGATTTGATGTTACATTATATGACAGTAGTGGAACATCTGTTTCAGGAACAATAGATTATATAGCGGTGGGAGCATGACATACACACAACCTGACTTTACGGCACAATCGGGCTCGGCCTATAAGACCAATATTGATGATGGCTTTGCAGCGGCCAAACTTCCCGCTATTGGTTTTCATGCACAAGCGCAAGATACGCCCGACATGACTGTTAAGGTCAATGCGGGCAATATTCATGATGTAGGAACAGATACACTTACAACTGTAGCTGAGCAAAATACAAGTACAATTACAGCACCATCGTCTGACCCAAGAATTGATCGTATTGTTATAGATAGCAGCACTGGAATTGTCTCGGTTATAACAGGAACAGAGGCAAGCTCTCCTGTTGCGCCTGCAATTACATCGGGCGATATACCTGTGGCTCAAGTGTCTCTTACAGTAAGTCAAAGCCAGATTGTTGATGCTGATATTACAGATGAAAGGCCAACTTATTTAAAAACCGCTGGTGGTAATTTAAAGGTATCAGCTAATGATACCACTGCCAGTAATTTAGAAGATAAGCTCCTTGTCGGCACTGCTCTTTCTTTATCCACACAAAATGACGGTGGCAACGAGACGCGGACGGTGGATGTTGATATTGCATCTCAAGTTGAAGCCGAAGCGGGAACAGCGACTAATAAACTGATGACACCAGAGCGCACGAAACAGGCGATTGACGCTTTGGCATCAGCGAGTGTATTCACAGAAAGTTTTTTAAGCTCCGCTACAACGTATAATTCTTCCAACAATGGAACAACAGCAACCATTGCACACGGTCTTGGAACAACGCCTATTATGGTCGATGGTTTTATGCAATGCACCACCGCAGATAAGGGTTATTCAGTTGGAGACAGGATGCCTTTTCAGGGCCCAACTGCGAATGCTAGCGGAGAAGGTGTTATATTGTCTTATGATGCCACAAATATATATTTAACAATCGGCGCACAAGGCGTTGAAGTTTTGAGAAAAAACAATGGCGCATGTGAAAGCATAACTTCCACTTTTTGGGATTTTTATGTACGCGCTTTTACGTAAAGGAGAAAAAATAATGGAATTAGATAAAGTTTATAAAAGTATACATGAAGATAGCAGGCCACATAACTACATTGGCGGTACGTTGGAAATTAAAGGCTCTAGTGCTACAGTTAATGTGTATGTTTCTAACGAAAAAGACGAGCCTGTTAAGGCCGACATGACGCAAGATCAATCAGCCGTGTCTGGGTTCGTAAGAGTTAGTGGTCTTTATCGTTGGATTTTAGTAGAAACAGCGGCAGGCTCTCCCACCGTAAACGCGTTTGGTGTAGCAATAGGAGAATAAAATGGCTTCACTAGAACAAAAGGTTTTATCGTCTGGCATTCTAACGCAAAAAGTATTGACACAAGGCGTTATAAATGTCGGTGAAGAGGACATAGTTCTTGTCGAAGGGCTATATCTCATAAATGATACGGACTTTTTAGAAATTAACGGCTCTGGTGATCGGCTTATCATACAATCAAGGGAATAAAACATGGCAAATAAAGAACTTACAGGATTAACGGAAGGCTCTTCTATAGGAGCGTCTGATATATTTTTAACACGTCAAGGTGCTGATACCGAGGATAAGAGGGTAACTGGAACACAAATAGGTTCATTTATTGCAGGTGCTACACTAACGCTTACCAATAAAACCTTTGATGCGAACGGTACGGGTAACTCACTTTCAAATGTGGAGACTGCGGATATAGCAAGCGGATCTAAGTCGGGTTCTGATGCTACTTTGGTTACTGGAACAGCTGGTTCTAACGGAAATATAGTGCAATGGAATTCCGATGGTGATGCAGTCGATGCATCTGTTGCGGTTAATAACCTAGCATTGCTTTCCGGAGCCAATGCCTATACCAACACCAACACATATAACTCTAATATTGTTATAGGAGCTAAGACACTTTTCCAGAAAAAGGCTGAGCTAACTATCGCAACAGGCGAAATAACGATTGTCGGCACTTACCACTCGGTCGATACGGCAAGTGATGCAGCTAGTGATGATTTAGACACTATTAATGGTGGTTTTTCTGGTGCTGTTTTGTATTTACAAACAGCAAATGATGCGCGTGATGTGGTGCTCAAACATGGAACGGGAAATATTGTTACAGCTTCCGGTTCTGACGTAACACTTACAAACACAAGTAAAATAGCGCATTTGATTTATGATGGTGATAATTGGGTTCTTGTCGCTGTTTATGAGGAAGATGTAAAGCCGACCGAGAGCTTTATTATTGCGTGTAGTGATGAAGCGACTGACCTAACGACTGGAACGGCTAAAGTGACGTTTAGAATGCCGTATTCATTTATTGTTACGGATGTTAGAGCGAATGTAAATACTGCTCCGACTGGTTCGACTATTATAGTTGATATTAACGATGGCGGTACGACCATTATGTCTACCAATAAAATAAGCATTGATGCTGGTGAGAAAACAAGTGAAACGGCGGCAACACAACCCACTGTGACAGATTCATCATTAAATGACGATGCAGAAATTACCATTGACATTGACCAGATCGGTTCTTCAACTGCTGGTAAGGGGTTAAAAGTAACAATTATAGGATATCGCGCATGAGCATAATAATTAACCCATATGCTTTTAGTTCTAGCTCTCCTGCCGTTTCCCTCCCAGCTTCCACTGTGTTTAACCTAGAAGCCTCGAACACAGATTCCTACGATGGCTCTACGGATTTACAGACTTGGAAAAACACGATTGCAAGCCCTGCGGACGGTTCTAGTCAGAGTGATTATGATGCTTGGCTTGGAAACGACGGGACAGCATCGACCGATGACCCTAGCTTTAGTACGGATAAATTTGTGTATGACGGAGCAGATATGTTCCTGCTTAAAAACCGTACCACATTCACAGAAACGCTTAGTAGAAGTGACCAGAGCAATAATTGGTGGGCTTTATCTCACTTTAAAACAGCAACGCTGGCAGGTAGTTTTATATCAATTTTTAGTGCATCTTCATCAAGTGCTACCGAGCATGGCGCAGCATTATTGATTGATGAGTCTAATAATAGACTTCAATTGTGGCGCAGGAATGCTACAGGTAACACCAACGCAATTAACCTGACCAGCGTAGGTGTCATTCAAAACAATACACAATATCTTGTTATTGTCGGATATAATAGTTCGACTGGGGCTTGGTCGCTTTATTTAAATGGTAAATCACTTGATGAAAGCGGCACCTCAACACCGCCAACATCAACAACTAGTAGCACTGACCATATTGGCATTGGTGGTGCTGATGGGGCGGCTGGCTCAAGATTTACGAATGGTTCGGAGCAATATCAGTTTGCGATGGGTAACGATTCTCTTACGTCTGGTATAGTTTCTGATTTGGTTGATTACGTTAATAACAGTTCGGGAACAAGTTACTCATGACAATATGGATACGATGGACAATAGAAGATGATGCTGCTTTCCGCCCTGCATACCTTGCAGAGACAGGCGAAGCTATAGCGGAGGGCACGCCAATCAATGACGCAGAGACGCACTACATGGCAGGTTCTTCACGTTGTACGCTTGCCAATGCGGCCAATCTTGGTGCAGACTTTTCTGATGTTGAGTTTCTGACAGAATACCCAGAGGATTGGACACCTAAGCAATTTGAGGAAATGTAATGCCTAAAATTACATTAGAGATACTAGCATCAATCACAAGCATTGCCGTTGTGTTTTCAGCACTGGTGGCTTTTATAGTGTCATCTGATAGCAAAGCGACTTACGCACATAGCCGCATTGATGAAGTGCATGAAAGGCTCGTTCGCATTGAACACAAGATAGACAGGATGTTGGAACAGCGAATTAAATAGTGCTACCATAGGTATATGTTTAAACGTATATTGCACGCTTTTATTATTATTATGGTGGTAATTTTATATAAGATTATCAAGTACATATACAACATACTGCATTAAAATGTTGAAGTTATTTAAAAAAATGTTAAACTGGTTGTCGGGAGGCTCTCCTGTGCAATCATCTTTTGAATTTAAGCCTGTAAAAATTGGCAACGTAACGGACTTTGATCGCCGTGTGTTAGCCATCACTTTATATGCCGAGGCAAGAGGGGAAAGTCACCAAGGGCGCTGGTGGGTTGCATGGACAATACGCAATCGTGTAGAGCGGCGCAGATGGTGGGGTAAGGTCAATCTTTGGGATGAATACGAATATTTCGTTAAAGATAAGATAGAACCGCATTCATTCGCAGCTGTTTGTTTGTTTAAATGGCAATTTTCCTGTTGGAATCCTGCTGACGACACTAACCACATTATATCCTATGCACTTTTGACCGAGGATAATATTTACACCGAATGTCTCTATAAAAAAGGCCGACACAGATTTGAATATGATGGTGCGACATATTGGGTTGATTGTGATATACTGAATGAGTGTTTAAAGATAGCGCATCGCATTGACTTAAAAGCAGAGCAAGATCCCGTTGATGGCGCAACGCATTATTTTGCACACAATGAAGTGACTCCAGATTGGTCAAAATCTGAAAATATGATATATATAGATAAATACAAAAATCATACGTTTATGAAAGAGGTATAACATGCAAGCGATCATTCAATTTATAACGAGTGCAGACTTTATTGATTGGCTACAGGCCATCACGGCAGTCGTAACGGCTGCCACGGCCATCACAGCACTAACGCCTACGAAAGCAGATAATAAGATTATCAATGTTATTTTAAAGGTGCTTAATATGGCTGCAGGTAATATTGGCAAAAACAAAAATGCAGACGACAAATGAGCTGGTCAGCAATAGGTTCGTTTATATGGGGCATAATCAAAAAGCCCATTGAATGGCTTGCAGTTTATTTAAAGGGGCGCAGTGACGCTAAAAGGGATTATGATGCAAAGGACAGCAAGCAATCTATTGACGGTATGCGCCGTGCTAAGTCTATCCGCCTGCGCGTTCGCGAAGCCTATCGCAAACTCAAGCCTTAATTTTTGCGACGTTTACGAGCCTGTGTATAAAACGGACACAGAAGCGCAAGCTATAAATGAGGCACTATATGCCTGTGAATGTTTGGGACACCAATACTTTGAAATATCATACGGCGGCAATCAGGAAATTGTTGATTGCATTCCAAGAGAATAGTGAATTAATGCTTATCAGAGCGCAAATAGAGCAACTTTGGTGAGCCTTCGCCATTGTATTGTTTTGTAATAATATCACCAGATCTAACAAGGCGACGTAGGGCTGTTTTGAATGATTTTTTGCTTAACGTGGCGTCAGGAAATAAATAGCGCAATATTTTATAGATGTCTGCCGAAGTCATCCAACATTGAATTGACGTATAATTTAAAATCAAGTGCTTCATAAAATAATCAAAACCATAATTGCCAAGAACGCGCCGTATATCCACTCTGCTAGTTCTATTCCTTGGTGTGCGCCCTTAATCTTTTTCCCGACCGGAATAATTTCAGCCAATTCATACGCAATCGTTTTGCTTAGTCCGCCAAGTATAGCAACACCTGCAAGAATGTAGTGCCCTTCCATAGCGAGCGTCACTGATAAGCCTAACGTAACAATCAGTCCTGTAAGTGCCATTTGTATTACATTCACTGTACGGCGCTTAAAATGCTTTAATAGAAACCGTGCTAATGGTGCGAATGCGTCAAGGTCAGGGTCGGTTGCGCTTGGAAACCAAGATCCATGCGCAAGAGACAGACCGACAAAGCTGGACGCAAAGGTAACTACTGTCATAAAATTTGAAGCATCAATAGAGTCCGCAACGCCTGCCAAGATAAGTGATATAGCAAGCTTGCCCCAGAACGTGGACAGCTCTTTGCCAAATAGAATAGGCAGGCCGCCACGGATACGGTTAAGTAGGGGTAATAGGAGTGCTATGTATTTAAGGTTTTTCATAGCTCTTGCTCCTTTATTGTTTTCAGCATCTCAATGGCAAGTTTAACCGCGCCATCATCACGCTTGTGTAAAATCACAGAACCGTCATCTACTGCGTACTTATGCTTATCATTTTCTTTACCCTTGTTTACGGCAGACCTAGCCATAAGAGGCTCACCATTTATCAGTATTGCTACGGTAATCATCATTCTCGCTCCTTGTTTACCTTGCCAATGGAAAAGTGCGTTAAAAATCCCATCCCATAATTTTGACAAAGATCAGCGAATAGAAAACTGTGCAAATCGCCCTGTATAAGTTCATGTTCCATAAGTTCTTCAAATTCATCGTCTTCTATCTCAAGTTCTATTTTAATAACCTTTGTCATCATTTTTTCTCCTTACATTTTCCATCACATCGGCATAGTGCGAGATTGATATACTTATCAGGAGGCAATTCCCTACGCTCTCTATCCATGTAGTTCTTGCACAGCTTGCCGTATTTGTGGCTTTTTATTACCTTATTTTCAGGGCATTTCATACGAATAGCCATTTTATGTCCTCACCCATTTCTTCTTTGGCTTGCATAATAGAGGTAGTGTTAGGAAACAACGTAACGCCTTCAATTTTTTCTGCCGTAAATAAAGGACTTCCGCCTTCTAGCAAATAGTATGACCATCCATTCCTATTCTCACCATAAGCCTCCCATGCCTCGTGAGCCAGACGCTCCCACTTGGCTTTTGCTTTCTGTTTTTCGCGATTCTCTAGCGCTGATTGTTCATCCCAGAATGCCTCGCCAATCAATACTCGTTCACAGTCATATTCACAACCATCCCATGTGAGTCTGCCTACGTTCCCATTACCCCAAACCGAATAATACTCTTCACCTACTTCAATATCATCTGCCGACCAGATACGACCTTTCTTCACATTCCTGCGAGCCAGTATTTCGGCTTTCTTTTCTTCAATCAGCGTTTCAACAGCTTTGTCCAATTCGGCCTGTTCTTCGGGTGTTAAAATGGGTTCAAGCACTCGGTAAGCTACGATGTCGTAGCATTCACTGCTTTGCGTCCAAAAGCGACTCCAAAATCCGCCAGCCTCTGTGGTATATAACTCACCATCTCTATGCTTCACCTCAATCTTTGTGCCTTCTGGAACAGGCATCTCCCCACCGTTCCATTCTATCCAGTCTGCCATCTCTATGTCCTTTCTATGCTCTATGATTGCGGTCATTACACCCTCCCACTAAGATAAGGTGAAGACACTTCTCTTGCGTGTTCACTATCACCTATCGCTTCTCTTTCAAGGTCGTCTCTTATTTCAAGGTATTGCATCTCGGCTTGACGTATAGCATCCCTTAAATCCACGTATTTGTCGCCATCTTTAACATATACATTATCAAGGATTTTATCGTCTGTGTCTGGCTCATACTCGTAACCGTTACCATCCAGATCAATAGTCACAGCGTCATCACCATGCATATATACAAACAGCTTAATCTCATTAAGATCAGCAGCTAACACATGGCCTTTTT
>Ga0102940_1001147_pt1 | contig 17400 bp, 11 predicted proteins | sample SalPonR2_C_D1_MG_FD_78215 | JGI IMG/M metagenome (GOLD analysis project Ga0102940, IMG submission 78215) | Salt pond soil microbial communities from South San Francisco under conditions of wetland restoration - Salt Pond MetaG R2_C_D1_MG | ecosystem: Environmental > Aquatic > Marine > Intertidal... | reverse complement strand
TATTCTGTTGGGTCGGTGGTTGTTCCTGTAACTGTTCCGGCACAATTATCTGTAGTTGTCGGAGGGGTTGCGGTAGCTGAACACTGGTCTGTAATATCAGCTAATGTGGGTGTGTCTGGATTAGTATCGTCGTTAATAATTACATTTTGATCTACATTGATACTGTTTCCGTTGCCATCATCAAAATTCCATGTTATTACGTAGGTTCCTTGCTGTGTGTATTCTGTTGGGTCGGTAGTTGTTCCTGTAACTATTCCGGCATAATCATCTGTTGTTGTAGGTGCGGTTGCAGATACAGAACATTGGTCTGTGAGGTCTGCTAGAATTGGCGTTTCAGGAGGTGTTACATCATTACTTGCATTATACTCATAAACTCCCATATCTACAATTGTACTTCCGTTTGCGTCTCCATCATATACTCTGGTTTTTCCATCTAAATCATACGATATTGTGACTGGAACGGAACTATTGTCTCCATTGTCGATGGCAGGCGATGATGTACTCAAATGCCAATTTATTCCTGTTGCCAGATCTTGTCCTATAGTAGCTGAGGGATTCATGAATTCAGGATCCAGAGCGGTATTTGTAGCCTCAAAGCCTCCCATTTCATAAGCAAAAGCACCTGAGCCATCTGTAACAATATTACCACTTGAATTGTCAATATTATTATATCCAACAGTGCTTGTTGCATCTGAAGCGTATAAATTCCGGGTATTGCCCCAAATTATATTATTAGTTATTACAGCGCTGGCTGAAAAACATGCAATACCATCTATTTCATTATTTACAATAGTATTATTAATGATTTCTGCTGTACACGAAGGACTCCATGATTCGCATCTAACACCAATTCCACTATTGTTGCTAATTAAATTATTATGAAGACCAGCACTTACGATTCCTCCATAGGCTATCATGTAAACACCTGCATTTGGGCCGGTGTTATTTCTAACTATATTGTTTTCAATTAGCGGCATAGCATCATAATAATATCCAATCACACAAATTCCGGCGCCAAGCGAAGGCATATTATTACCTTCAATAATATTATTTCGTACAACTGTGTTGTTGGGACCCAAGTATGACCATAATGCTATTGCACCACCTTGCCCGCTTGGTGATTCTATTTCTGTACCTTGATTAGCACCGGTAACAGTAAATCCATCTATGACTGTTTCGTTACTGCACTCCTCATAACTCAAAACTACTGAAAAACAATTATCAGTAACATCATTTTCAATTCCAATATCACCACTCAATATCGTTTCGTTTTGCCTGTAATCCCGCTCCGCCAAACTTGATTCATCACCGGCAAATCCTCCGTAAAACTTAACATTATCTTTTAATATAAAAGCCTTATATCGTATTTCGGATAATGCATACATGCCAAGCATTTCAGTAGGATAATACGTGCCGGCAGCAACCCAAACTTCGCCACCACCCCGGCGATTCATCATCCAAATGGCCGATTGTATTTTTTCTTTCGGTAATGCATTGGTCCAACTCGTTCCATCGGCACTGTTCGCTCCATTTTCGGTTAGGTATATTACATTATTTGGGAAAACCTCCATATCGAGCGTAATATGAGCAGTGTAGGTTGTTCCTGTTGCATTAAACACTTCGCATCTCAATACTGCATTATCGTATTCCATTCCGATATCAAAAACTTTTAATTTCGATAAACCTGTTCCGTAGAAAGGAACCGTGTCGCGCAAATATTCCCAGGTGCTACCATTAAATAATTGCCAACGGAATCCGCTTATATTGCTTGCTTGTACTTCAATTATATTATCGTCCCCGGCTAATATTGGTAAGTTCACAGGGGCAGTGTAATTATTTAATACGGGAGCTGCGGGTAAGCTTCCATTGTATTCATAAGCTCCAATATCCGGAGTGCCGTTTAAAGTTCTGTTGTTACCTAGTATATCTGTATCAACCTGGGGTAGCAGAAGCGTAGCATCACCCATATTTATGCAAGATGATATTTGCTGAAGGTTCCAGTTTGCAGATTCCAGCTCCAGACTATCAGCTTCAGTTGTAGCATTTCCACAAAAGCTTACAGGGTTTATAAATGCAGGGTCGCAGCTCAATGAGTTTTCCGGATAGGGGTTTTCGTCCATAATGCGATCGTTATTAGCATCGAAGAACATATCTCGTTCTCCTCTTTTAATAATACAATTTGCATAATCCGGCGTTACACCTGCTGTGCTAATTTGGTCCCCGATTTCACCGGATTCATTATTCCATAAAATACAATTTGAAATAGTTGTATTATGCGTGCCTGGGCCATGTAGGTATAGCTGCACGCCACCCGGATAATTATTTACAATGGTGTTATTGATTAGTTTTGCATCAATTGTACAAGTGTAATCAGACCAGTCTCTTATGAAAATCCCACCACATCCTGCAGTTGCAGTATTATTGAAAATAACATTATTTGAAATAACGGGTGTGGATGTAGCTGTGCGTGTCACATTATGAATTGCTGCTCCTCGTTTTGCTGAGTTATTGTACATTGTATTTGCGTTTATAAAGGCATTCATTACGCCCTCTCTTGCATGTATAATTATAGCTCCTCCTTCTTCTACGGCAACGTTATGTGCAAATGTATTGTGGCTTACTTCAGTGTTCACATTTCCAGAATAAGCTATTAGATATAAAGCCGCACCTTCATTTGTCGATTTGTTGAATTTAAATTCATTGTTGCTAATTTTTCCATTTGCTTCGCCATGTGAATACAAGCTTACGGCTCCTCCATTATTTGAGGTTGAATTATTGATAAATTGATTGTTTATAATGTTCCCATTGAAAACTCCAGTGGAATATGTACTAATACTGATTGCCGGGCCATTTGCCCCTTCGTTATTTGAAAAATAACAGTCTTGAATGGTCGGTGAAATCTCATTAGAATAGCCACTAATTGGAATACAAGAGTTATTATCCGTAAAATTATTAAAGGTGCAATTTGCTATTTCAACACTAATTGGGTTTGAAAATGAAGATATTTCTATTCCATTATTTCCAATACCCTGCATAAATGTAAACCCATCTATTTTACCTCCTGAATTATTACACTCAACGATAACACTTCCTGTATTATTACCTTTTAGTATGCTGATATTGTTCGTATAATCCCGTTCACTTAATAATGCCTCATCACCAAAAAAGCCACCATATACTTCAACGTTTTCTTTTAAATTCAGAGTTGTGTTTAATGTATAAGTTCCGGCTTTAACCCATACCTGACCGGAACCCGATGTTTCGATAAAATCTATAGCAGCTTGAACATCATTTGTGGCATTTGCCCACGATGATCCATCGCCTGTTCCTGCTGAGGTTGGAGCAACATATCTAACTTGTGAAAAAGCTGAAAAAGAGATGATGCAGGCTAAAACTAGAAAGATGTTTTTCATTGTTCGATATTTAATGTATAATAATTACAAGGGGCTAACTTGTTGCTTTTCGCTGTTCTGGTTGCTAGGGTGTTCTTGTATTATAACGATTCTGTTTTCCCAAGTTTAACTCCTAAACCAAGATTTATTGAAAGCCAATTTCCATTTAAACTTGAAATACTATAATCTCCTATTGATGCGCTGGAAATTTCAACTGTGCTATGGCTTGATATCTTGTATAATACTGATGTATTTAAGAATATTCTTTTTGTTGCGTAATACTTCATATTAATGCCTAAATTTACATTAATCGCTTTATACTTGGTAATACCTGATGAAAAGGAAGCTGTGTAAGTTCTATTAGCCGATTTTGTATTTACGCCTGAGCCTATTATACCATATACGTCTAATCGCTTTGTGTCCAGAAAACGGTAGCCGTAATTTGCTTCATAGTATCCGAGATACGCATCTATAATCTCCTCATCCGCTCCTAAGGTTGAAGCGTATTCAGATGTAGCATTGTTGTATGCCGTGTAACCTAATGCTACGTCAAACCAGTGATTGCCTACAGAGGCTCCCATGCCAATTTCCCAACCAACTGAAGGCCCATAATCAGGTAAAATAATCGTATTATCGCCAAGTTCTTCTATATTGTATGATCCTTTGCCGTCAAAGTCGCCACCAATACTATTGTAGGTTGCATTTCCCCAAAAATAATAATTGACTGTTATTGAACTACTCTGTTGGCTAAGTGATAGCTGACTTATGAAAATAAGTGGTAAGAGACTGATAAATAGTTTTTTCATGATGTTTTCTTATTAGCAAAACAAAGAAACAAAAAGTAAAAAACTATTAAATTGATTTAAATCAATAAACACTATTGTTCTTTTAAGTATTGATTTTTAGCCCTGCAGAAAGTCTCGGGGGCAAGTCCTAAATAGCGGGCAATAAGTTTTTGTGGGACCTCTTGTAGATACAATTTTGCCTCAGGTATTAGATTGATAAAATGATTAAATCTTTTACTGGCGTCCTTGTACTGTAACATAAGCGTACGCTGCTCTCGCGCACTTAACACTTGTTCGAACAGTTTTGCGTAGATATAACAGAATATATTATTTTTTAGCATTAATTGTTCTGCATCAACCTTTTCCAGATATAGTATTTCCACATCCGAAATTGTCTCCTGTATTACGCTTGTTGATTTTTCAAGCAGATAGCTATCAAGGGAGTTGAAGAGCATTCCTGGTAAAGAAATATTGATTGTGAATATCTCTCCATCAATGTAAGTGTACATGTGGACAATACCTTTAATCACAAAATTTAAGCGTGTTTATGTTTGCCCGACATCCAGGATTTTTTCGTTTTTTTCATATTTAGCCTTTTAAGATAGACTAGCATATCCTCAATATCGGCTTTCTCTATTGTTTTGATTTGTGAAAACAGACTGTAAACTAAATTAATATCACTTTCTGTAATTGTATGCATAAACACTGATATTATCGTTGTTTAGAAAAATATTGCTTTGCTGAAATGTCTTTGCATTTCTATTTTAAGCACTCCTGAAAGCCTGGCAAGGTTTTCCTACAATTTGAAGTCTTTGCAATGTGTGTGCATGCCATTCGTAAATTTTCATAGGTTCTCACACATTATTTGTAAAATTATATTTTCCAAATCAACTCAGTAACTATTTTATGGTCTCATACAAGGTCCACCTAACCCTTCATAGCCAATACCCCTTCAGGGCAATGGGCTGTTGGTTAATAACTACAGGGCGTTGTCCTGTGTTACTGCTAGTGCGCCTTCAGTTTAAAATTGCGTTCAATTATGAGGTCTTGAATATCTTAATTGCAAACGAATTTGCTGTTAATATCTGAGGTCAAGAAGTTAAATCAGCGCGATCTGGAGTAGCTTTCAATAGATAACACATATTTTATATATTCTTTCGCATTCATATTTAGAAAATATTCGATAAAAGCATCAAATTATTACTAATTTTTCTTTGTGATTTGGCTAAAAAAGAACTTTTTTACCAGAAATAGCCTCTCAAAGCTACTCAAAAGGCAGCCTTCCCGAAAACAACAGACAAGTGAAAAGTTTTGGCTGGTGTTGTACTTCGTTGTTTTTTATTTTTCAAGTCTTCGTTTCAGTTCGCTTTCTATTTTTTCTGCTGATTTGTATTTACCTATAAATTTACCTTCTTTATCAATCAGATAATGAAAAATCATATTCACATTACCATATTTCTCATAAACGACTGAATTTCTATTTTTTATATCTGATACAAAGGGCCATTTCAAATTATTTTTTATAATTGTTTTTTTCCAGTAGTAAGGATCTGTATCAGCGTATACTCCAAATAATTGTAAACCTTTTTCGTGATATTTCTCATGAAGCTCAGAAAACCCTTTGGGAAGCAAATCCATATAAGGACACAGATATACAAAATACAGAAGCACATAATCTTTACCGACATAATCAGAAAGAGAAATTTTATTTCCTGCCGTATCCTTTAATGTGAGGTTAATATAAGGTTTTTCGGGTTGAACTTTTTCCAGCTTTTCAATTTTCTTTTTTAAGTTTTTGGCCATATCAGAGCTGTAGACAGATGAGTCAAGGGATGTATAGAGGGAATCCATAACATCATATTGAAACAGAACTCTTGCACGTTCATAAACAAATAATCTCAGAATAGAAGGAGCTTCAGATAGCATATAATGCTCAATATAACTGAATTTAGAATGATGAGCCCTTGAGTATTGTTTTTGCAAATTACTGGCCTTTGATTGATTATCATTTTTAATGGCTGTTTGGATTGCTTTGTCTAAATTTTGAATAGAATCGTTATATTGTGCCTCCTTTGCAATATATCTTTCATATTCTGTTTGGGTTTCGGAACCATGGATTTCAGCATCCGGATATATATTCTGGTTCGTTTGAATGATTATCTCACTATTTTCTATAAACAAAGGTATTGAGCCAAGTTGCTTTTCAATTTTTATATATCGTCTCTGAGGCCTTCTAACTGAACCTTTAAATTCAAATCTTCCATTTTTTAAAACTGTGGAATCAATCGGATTAATATCATATTGGTTTTCAGATTCTTTTGTCCCTAAATAAACAATGCCTGAGTCAATTCCTTTTACCTCACCTTTGATTTCAAAATTCTCTTTTTCTCCACAAGAAAGTGAAACCAATAAAATAATCAACAAAACAAAAATTAAATGTCTCATAGTATATAGTTTTACAAATTAAACCCGCTATTTTCATCAGACAATTAAGCATAACTCGTAGCTATAATCTATTAACACCTTATAGCCAACTTAATGCCGGCAGATAAGCAAATGTTTTATGTTCATTTATCCTTCATGTTATTATCAAAGTTACTCATTCCTCAAAACAAAAACAACAGTCAGATGAAAAGTTTGACTGTTAGTTATTAGCTGTTGGCTTTTGGCCATTGGTTGTTGGCCGATTTTTAAGCACAAGCAGACACAATATCTAGTAGCTTCTGAATGCTATTGAGTGGTTTATTGCGCTATCTAAACTGCTGCTTTCGTTTTTTCGTCTAATAACTCCTTTAGTCTTTTTGCTTTATCAGCCATATAAGTATCCGTCAACCATATACCAAGCTTCGTTTTTCTAAAATGAATAATGAAGTTCGCTTTTTTATATGATTCTGCATCGGAAAAATATGGAACGCCATTTAATACCCACGTAAAAACCCTTAACCATTTGGCTAACCGGGGAAACAAAACCTTGTTTAATTCAATGGATTGGATTTCATGATAAGGGTAAAAGCCGGTATTTCGTTCTGTTTGTGCATCGGTTAATTGAATTCCATTATCAAGAAATTGGAATTCAATTTTTGGATCTTTTTTTAAAATAATACTTTCACTAATTTTAGTCCTGGGTGTTTCTTACAATTTACTCCCAAAAAAATGAAAACCAAACCTCATAAATCAGTAATTTTTCAGTTAAGAAACCACATAACCGAACCTTTGGGTTACAATATTACTAATTTTTCCAAATAACTAAGTTCAGAAAAACCATTACTATCCTTACCAGCAGTATTCTGAATAGATGGCAATAATTAATCGGGCATGTGGGTTAAAAATTAATGCGAAAGATAAGTTATACTGCTGCAAGAAAGCCACATGTGAGGAGATGTGGTGCAGCGAGGGATGTTTCGGCACAGACCAATCCATATAGAGACTGGTTTTGAGATATTCACAGGATTTTCTAAATAAACACTGACCACACCATAGCTTATTTACTATGTTGTATGTTCGTATTTTTATTCAGTTGCTTTCTTAATAAAACAATTGCTATTACTAAAACAATCGGGGCTGTCAATATTCCGGGGGTATACGCTGCCTGCATAATTGTCCAAATAGAATGTCCGACCCCATTGATTAATTCAAGAGCAATCCAAAACCAAACTAGAGATTGGGCATAAAAATATTTTTTTTCCAATTGGGAATAACCAACACCACAATCCTAAAACGAAAAGTCCAATATTCATAATTAAAAGACCAGTCGCAGGATTATCAGATACAAAACTGCATAGAACTCTTGCAGGAGGAAAGTTTTCCCATAGCTCACCAACATACTCCTCAATTGAATGAAGGCCCTGAACCAACACGAGGATTAAAAAAATCCATTTCATTTTTTGATTCATAATCATTTCAGGCACGCTCGCATTAGAAAAATAGGAAAACCGGATTTATAAAACTGTCCGGCATAAAACTATAAAAACAGCTATAATTTAATAAAACAATTCACAGCCGATTCATCATTGAAATGTATATAGATGAAATAAAAACCAGGCTCAAGATCACCCACATTAATCTTTTTCTTTGCTTGCCCATATTCTTTTACAAGCTTGCCATCCATACGCATAATTTGCATTGCTGACACGATTCCTGGACCCTCGAAGCGTATATTCAGCTCATCTTTCACGGGGTTGGGATACACACGCAGTTGCAAATCAGTCGTAACTTCGTTGATATTGGTCGTTGAATAGTCCTGAAACAGCCATAAGTAAGCATCTGCAAAATCAGCAGCCCAGGTGCTTTCGTTGTGGTCCCCACCCGCTATTACCGTTGATTGCACATTAGCAAACCCGGTAAAAATAAGGGAATCTTCCATTTGGTAAGTGGTTTGAAGATACTGGTCGCCTTCATTTTCGCCTACATTCTGGTAAAAACGCACATCGTGCTGATACCCGGTTCCGGATAAAAATGCAAAAAGCTCTTCATAATTTGCCCAATAGGCAGGGGAAAACGGGCCACTTTTGCCAAAAACATCCTGATACTTTACAGCGCCATAAAACGATATTACGCCTCCAAATGAGCTACCTATGATACCTGTATTTTCTCTATCAGCCAACGTTCTGTATTGAGCATCAATAAATGGCTTTAGGGTTTCAACAATGAACGTCATGTACGCATCGCCTTCGCCGCCACCATTTAAATTTGAATTGTAATACGGCAAATATTCGTTTGCCCGGTGACTTCCTCCATTATCAACGCCCACGACTATTGGCACATTGTATCCCTGTGTAGCCAGGTCGTTCAGGGTTTCATCAATTTCCCATTCTCCCAGAAATGAGGTTTCCGCATCAAAAAGGTTTTGTCCGTCGTGCATGTATATCACCGGGTAACTCTCCTGAGTTTGTTCATAATCAGGCGGAAGGTAAATCCACACACGCCGCGATCTGTCGAGTTGGGGCATGTAAAACGCGCTATCGACAATATGCACATTTTCTGCAGCAGTAGAATTACCGCCTCCGCCCCCATTGTTATCTGCCCAATTGAGGATTGTAACTTCGACTGTATCGCCGTTGCCAAACGTAAAGGTGCGGTTGGCTATCTCTTCTCCATCAGCCCCTTTCTCCACTGTTTCCCAGCTACCGCGTGTAAATTTAAACTCAATGGTTTCTCCTTCGGAAAAGCCGGTCAGCGTAATTTCCCAAAGATCGCTTTCATTTTTTTCAAGCATATATTGCGCATCGCCCGGATTCCATCCGTTAAAACTGCCGGCAATATAAATCTGATCCTCTGCCGGTGTATAATCGGGGATCGATACCAGGCTAAAAGTAACCTGAGCCTGTGCAGCAAAAAGTATCATGGTTAAAACAAGTAGTAGAAATGGTTTCATATGTTTATTTTTAATTCTCAAAGGTCATTACCTGTCCCGATACCAATCGGGATGGAACCTCCTATTGCCTGTTTTAAAGTTTTTTACCTGCAATATTCCAAATAATCATACTCGTGCCTCGCTTCGCTGAAGCTATGCGAAGGCGCAGCCTTGCTCCGCTGAAGCTACGCGAAGGCGAAGTGTGTTTAAACGTTTAAGCATGGAGGTTTCATCTGTTTATATATGGCTGAATGCCGTTATTTTATTCCATAAGCAATTAACACCGTCTTACCTCTTCAATTACATAGATAAGAGAAATGGGCTATTTTCGAATGGTAAAAAAGCTCATCAATTTCTGGTAAACAATGATTCAGCCTAAAAAGCGGCCACGAATCCCACGTTAATTTTGTTGTATTCGCCCAGGTTATAATCATCGACGAGTGAATATTCCGCAGCCATGCGCACATTCCTTCTCAGGAGATAACCTGCATGTAAGGTGTAAGAGCGATATTTTACCTGATCATAGTTACTTTGAACATCGTTAAACATGCCTATCAGATACCAGTTGCTGTCATCGCCTTTTGGCATAAACAACAATTCAGTCAGTATACCGGTAGTTTCAATGTCTTCTATGGCCGAAATGCTGTCTTGATGCGGAAAAACCTTTGAATCCATACGTGTAAGGTACTGCGCGTTGAGTTCAAACATTTCAGTAACCGTTAATGTAAGGTCAGGCCCCCAAACGAAAGCATTGTTGATTATATTGTCATCTAAACTATTATACTGTTTTTCGCGGCCCGAATAGGCAAAAGCTCCTATTCGAAGAAAATCTCCGATGTCCTGCGATATTCGCGCGACATAGCTTTTGTATTTATCCTTGTCAAACCATCGTTCGTGGGCTTCCGGTATTCCGTTACCATTAACAATTTCACCCACGAATGATGTCCCGGTGTTCAATCCCAGGGTAACCATAACCCCCTTATCATATGTCAGACTAATATCCGAAATACCAATCTTTGGTGTATAGACATGATAGTCTTCCAGAGAGAGCCGGAGTTCTCTTTTAAACAGTGGATCAGACACCTGGAATTGGCCGAGGTAAATATCCAGATCCATGTTGAATAAATCATTATACATAAGAAAAGCGTCTTCCACACCTGCTACTTCAGCTCTTTCATCCATGTAGAAATAGAAATAATAAGCCAGGTTTTCGCTCAACTGTCCACCTGACAATAGCTTCATGAGGTAAGGCGACTGAAAGTCAGTTTTCTCACCGTTTCCAAAGTCGTACCTAATAAAGCCGTCCATTCTTACGGCCAACGGGAAGTTTCGTATGAGCGACAACTTATCATCACCGGCCGGCACGAAATAGCGCGGCGCCTCTTCATCTGAAAGCTTGAAGCCATTGCCGGCAAACGTATCGCCATAGGGCTTCAATTTCGGCATAGCAGGACTATGACAAGTTTTACAGCTAAGTCTGTATTTCCTTGCAAAAGCAGGTATTGCAGAACTTTTTTCAGCGATAAATCCAAATGCAAAAAACACTAATAAGGTATAAAGTAGTTTTCGTTTCATAATGATTAATTTTTATGTATATCCGCTTGTATGCTTACTTCACGGACTTATTGTTGTAAATCAATTATTTGCGTTTTATCAGCCAACTGGCCGGTGTAATTGAATTTCTTCCACCCTTTAGGGCACGGGGCAAAAGAAGAAAATCAATTTAGATCAATATGCATAAAAGCTGATAATTAATTATTTTTATGGTAACACTGTTATTTCTGTAGATTGACGATTGATTTCATGAATGGCATATTCCTCTTCGGGAACATTCAGTAATTCAGCCACGGGTTTTACGAGCAGTCGGTAATTTAGCACAGCTGTAACTTTAAGTTTACCTGGCGCTACCTCATAAGGCAGGTTAAAGGTAAAAGTCTCCAGTTTGGTTTCCCTGGGACCTATACGGTAATCTACACCCAAAGATGCTGTATTCCACTGCATGAGAGTCATTCTGCCCTGTGGGTCGAAATACGGCATGCGGAAAATGCGGTCGCCTACTGGAACATCCTCACGTTGCACACCTTTAAAATCAGGCTTCTCCAATGGCACACCCATATCCTGATAAGCCAGTTCATTGCTGGCAATGGTATACTCTTCACCTTCAAAGTCTTTTTTATCCACTTTCAAATGAAAAACATTTCCCTTTTCATCCTCTGCTTCTACGTGCAACCACACAATGCGGTCTTCGACCGATCCGGTGGGGAATTTATGCCCGGTTTTCTGGTTGAATAATGCCACGGTAAAAACGGCTACACCTCCTGGAACGGTTTCGTTCACATCAGGCTGTACACGCAGTTCGATTACCCCGTTAAGTTTACCGGGATCGTGAGCACCGTGGAACAAATGCAGTTTGGCATCAGGGTATTTTTTGCCCATACTTGCGGTACGGGTATTTGCTTTGGTCATATGACAATCCTGGCACTGCACACCCTCTTTAGAATAAGGACCTTCTTCCCATTCCAGTTGCGTGGATTTTACCCAGGCACCAAAGGAACTTTTTTCGTTGTGGCAAATACCGCAGAATTTAGCGCTACTATGCAATTCTGATTTCATAATCTCATGTTCCGGCGAATTTGTCCCTCCTTTGCGGGAGCTGTATTTTGTATTGCCGCTGGTCATGATGTAGTTGTGATTATAAGCCGTATCGCCATCAATTCCTTTAATAAGATGGCATACTTCGCATGAAACCGCTTCATTGGCCCTTGATCCTTCTTCGGGTCTTGGTGGAGGCACATCACCGGAAAGGTAGGCCATGGGTGTATGGCAGCCGTTGCAACCTTCATGAACTTTGGCCATTTCAGGGTCATTTTCTGAATGGGCTACTGCGAGCTGAAAGTATTCTATTTCATCCCAGTGGTGAGTATATGCCTTCGACATCATGGATTGCTTCCATTGTTGGTAAAAGGCATTATGGCATGTTTTACATTTAGTAGGCTTATCGAAATCCTCATATTTGAATTCGCCGAACTGATCTGTACTGACTTTAATGGCCACAAAACCAGTAATTATAATGAAAAGGGCCGAAAACAATAGTATAAGTTTGAGTTTCATAATTAGCAGTAATTAATGTGTTTATACCAAAGTTACAAAAAAAAAAGAGCAAGACAAGCTAATCCCCTGTTTAAAAGGGTATTTATATTTGTTATAAATTACTGGCAGCATGAAAAAACCGCCACTCGACAACAGAGGAGACACTTAGAGCCTTTTCGCTTTAAAAGGCGCGTAAAATGCCAAAATCAGGACGTAATGTTAAGTATAGAAGGCAAGAAAAGAGTTCCGGGATGGGTGATTTATTTTAGTAGGCCTTGTAATTGTTTATAATCTCCCACCATCTCAAGTCCGGTAATGCTTGTGCTGTCAGTAAAAATAATGCTTCCCTTTTTATCTAACATGGTAATTTTTAACGTGGCATCGATGCTTTCCGGAATTCTCCTGTCCATAGCACCTTCGTCGGGCGCCTTAAGCATACCGGCATTGTTAGACCGGGTATTCAGTATAAAGGTATTTTTCCTGTTCTCAATTTTGATCTGCACCTCATTTGAATCCGTAATTTCCAAATGCAGTTTTGTGGAGCGATAGGTGGCAAAATGGTGTATTTTATTATTGTGATAAAAGAAACCTAAAAAGCCGTTAAATGATTTTCCCAGCCAGGGAATGTTGGCAATGGAGAGCATGAATGAGCTATTGGCGTCGTTAAAATGATTGCTTTGCATCCAAATCCATGATGAGGGCATGCTCGATCCCCAATCTTTTTCAATGTACCCGCGACCGTTATCAAAATCATAAATTTGGTTGTTGATTTTAATTTTGCCCTTGAGGTTATGTGTCAGGCTAACTACCCCATGGTAACACTCCATAAATGGCACGAACCGATACCATCCCATGATTCCAGGGTTCAGCAATCTGCCTGATGCATAATCAACAAGATTGAACATTTCTACCTTTCCGGACACAGTGGAATCGTTATCCTTTAAATCGAGAATAATCTTATCTTTTGAGAAATAATTATCGCCAATTTTTACGGCAAATTCCTTTTTTGAGAATGAAAACGCCTCAATGGGAAATGAATAGTATTTGGTTTGGGCTGTAACGCCGTTAATTAATTGAATAAAAGCATGTTGTTCATCACCATTTTTAGATAATGAAATGCCCGGGATCACACTCAGAATAGCTTCTCCATTTTTCGAAACCATTTTAAAGTACCAACCTTCAAAGTATTTATTTTTCTTTTTATTGCCCTGAAAAATACTAGTGTTACCCACTTTTTTAAGGTTGTAAAAAGGCATCATTTTGTATTGTTCGAAAAGAACTTCCTTTTTTAATTCCTGAGCGTGCGCAGCGGTAAAAGCAAAGCCTACGATTAAGCCAATGATTGAATAGCAAATATGATCAATTTTTAATTTCATTATGGCCTCTTTTCTAATGCATGATAAAGTCTATTTGCGGTTTCAATTGTTAATAGCCTTCTAAAATCCCGGAATAAGCGAACATTTGATGTTCGGTTAACCAATTTCAATGAATAAATTTAGCAAAGATTAATGAAAATTGGGCACAGTGCATTGAAAATCGCAACACACAAAAGAAAGAAGTTGGTGAGATGGTTTATAGTAGAATATTTGAATAAAATACAGGCAATAAAAAAAGGTCCGCGATGCACTCGCGAACCAGTGGGGAGCTTTTACCAAAAATTAGGCATTGTCTTCAATTTCATCATAAAGTGTTACGGTGCATTCATACTCCGTTTTTTCTATCTCGTCCTGGGTAAGCCATTTCTCCGAAATAACCACTTCGTATTGATCATCGCCTTTTTCATTTAAGTCCCATACAATGGCATCTGCTTCAGGAAAGGCGACTTTACTTTCCAGCTGATCTCCAAACAAGCGCCACAACAGATTATTTTCATTTAACCCATGGCTGAGGGCTTTCAAAACAAGTTCTTTATTGACTTCTGCTTCATTATCGGCAGGTTTCATTTCGAGATCAATCACATTGAACTGAATATATGGAAACTTCCCGTTGTAAGCCTTATAAAGTAACTGGTTCACCTCAAATAATGACTTATGAAAGTCTATTTCGCTATATTTCTCCGGCATTTTTTCTCTCAACATCTCGTTAGAGAGATTATCGATTTGCCCTTCATTCAAATGGTCTGAGAGTTTGTAGTCGAGCACTATGGCAGCAGCCTCTTCAGGTTCGAACTCATTGATGGCCATAAACAGAAAATCTTTGACTTCACCGTCTTTTACTGTTTCAGGATCAGGCACCTCAAAACGACTCATCAGCTCCCTGTAATCGGCCAGGTTCCAGGCATCTTTCAATTCGTCTTTGGTTTTTAAGTCGCTAATTTTCACAAAAGTTTGCATATAATAGTATTTTCGGTTCATTAGGGTAACGGACTGAAGAGAAGAATTGTTGAGTCTTTAATTGGAATACTTTACTTAAAAATGCTACTAATTAAGGGGAGTTTTCAGCTGCGCCTTCGCGCTGCCCTTTGTTTCCCTGAAGGAATTCCTACGCACACTGTTCGTCTCCGATCAGGCTAAATTCCGCACGAACTGTGGGTTGGGCAGCACCCCCTTCAGGGGGCTGGGGGATGTGGGATGGCAAGTGAAGCCATCTGTTTCAAACTTCCGCTGCGGTTATTCAAAGGGATCGCTTCAGGCTGCGGCTTCGCGACGTCTCCGATTGGGCGATGAGGACTCCGATTTAACTTAATCAACTTTAAAATATACGAATCTATAAACTTACAAACCTTTCAACCTGGAAACCTACGAACCTACCAACTTTCCTACCCGCGTTCTGACCCTAAAGGGCACAAACGCACACGAGTTCCAGAAAAATTAAACTACTGAAAGTCAATCAACAAATTAACTTACTAACTCAATCAACCAGTCACTAATCAACACATCACCAAATCTCCACATCAACCAACCACCAGTCACCAACCACCAATCAACTATTCAACTAATCAACCTAATTAACTTATTAACATAGAAACCTACTTCCTGAAATTCCGCTTTGGTTTTGCCTGATTCTCTTTATCCTGCTTTTTCTTTTTGTTGGCAAAATATTCCTGTTTCCGTTTGGCTTTCTCTTTGGCAGCCTCTTTCTTCTCTGCGTTGTTCATCGGTTTGTCTGTTTGCGGGAAAGGATTGTCTTTAATCACCTCAATGCGCTTGTTTATGAGTTTTTCAATATCCTTTACAAATACATTTTCTTCCGGTTCGCAGATAGATATGGAGATACCCTCATCTCCTGCTCTTCCGGCTCTTCCTATTCTATGCACGTAGGTTTCGGGCAGGTTAGGAATATCATAATTAATCACATATTTCAGTTTGTCGATGTCGATGCCCCTTGCGGCAATATCAGTGGCTACCAGCACCCGCAACTCTCCGTCTTTGAACTTATTGAGGACTTTTTGTCGCTGGTTTTGTGCTTTATCGCCATGTATTGCAGCGCTATGAATCTTTTTCTTGCTCAAATGTTTTGCTATTCTATCGGCACCATGCTTGGTTCGTGAGAACATTAAAACCTGTTCAATTTTTGGGTCTTTCAGAATATGCAGCAAGAGCTTTTTCTTATCCTGCTTATTGGTATAATAAAGATATTGCTGCAGTGTGTCGGCCGTAGATGAAACCGCATTGATTTCAACTTTCACCGGTTTATGCAATATCTTTTTCGACAGCGCCACAATATTATCGGGCATGGTGGCCGAAAAGAACAGCGACTGCCGTTTTACCGGCAGTTTTTCAATGATTTTTTTAATGTCGTTGATAAAACCCATATCGAGCATACGATCAGCTTCGTCAAGCACGAAATACTCCACATCTTTTAGCTTTATAAAACCCTGATTCATAAGATCCAGCAGCCTGCCCGGCGTGGCAACCAGAACATCCACACCCTGTTTAAGCGCGTTGGTTTGCGCTCCCTGCGACACACCACCAAATACTACAGTGTTCTTTATTCCGGTATATTTTCCATAGGTCGAAAAACTTTCACCTATTTGAATGGCCAGTTCGCGTGTTGGGGTTATAATTAGCGCATTAATCTTGCGCGGCTTATTATAGTTTTGGCGGTCGTTGTACAAATGTTGAAGAATGGGTATGGCAAAAGCTGCCGTTTTACCGGTTCCGGTTTGCGCGCTGCCCAGCACATCTTTTCTATCGATTATTAATGGAATAGCTTTTTCTTGTATGGAAGTAGGTACAGCATAATTTTCTTCCTTTAGTGCCTTTAGCACAGGCTGTATAATTTTTAGTTCATTAAATTGCATTGCATAGTGTTTTTTACTTTTCCCGCGGCCTTTCAACACCCGGGAAACAAATGTTTAATTATGTTTCAATTGCATAGCGCAAATGAGCTAAATAGCTCAGTGAGCCGGCGTTCAAAAAAGTATTGTCTGATGTAAATGAGAGAATATTCTTTGTAGCTTTGGCTTACGCCATGAATTGAAGTGCCAAATATTTTATTGGCGCTGCAAATATACGGAAAATATCACGATCTTCTAAATGTGAAAGGCAAATATCAGGAAGACAAATGGGGTGCTGATGTTGCCGATTGCCAGGGCAACTCACAACTTTTAGCCATAAATACAGTAGCCGCTACCACTGTCGCCTTATAAAAGTACAAAATTTTCAAATTCCTACGTCCTTATCCAACAAGCCACGGCGGCTATTGGATTTATAGTCTGTGTGTGCCCTGCATGAGCATGCAGCACACACTCGTCCGAAAGCAATTGAAAAAGCCGAAATATGCAAATAAATTTTCAATGTGCCAAGGATGAGTGGTGTTATTTAGTCCAGAGGGTGTA
>Ga0102940_1001144_pt1 | contig 17432 bp, 15 predicted proteins | sample SalPonR2_C_D1_MG_FD_78215 | JGI IMG/M metagenome (GOLD analysis project Ga0102940, IMG submission 78215) | Salt pond soil microbial communities from South San Francisco under conditions of wetland restoration - Salt Pond MetaG R2_C_D1_MG | ecosystem: Environmental > Aquatic > Marine > Intertidal... | reverse complement strand
CCTTTTCCACCATCAATTATAATTAATTGTGGTAGTTCTTGCTTTTCTTCAATTAATCGACGATATCGTCTGTAAACGACTTCTTCCATAGAAGCAAAATCATCAGGACCTACTACTGTTTTAATATTATAATAACGGTATTCCCTCTTTGCCGGTTTGCCATTCTTAAAAACGACGCATGCTGCCACTGGATTTTCACCTTGTATATTACTGTTATCAAAACATTCTATGTGTACAGGAAGTTTTTTTAACCTTAAGTCTTCTTTTAGTTTTTTTAAAACACTGCTTTCATAATACACTCGTTTTGCATTTTCTTTTCGTTTATGCTTTTCTGCACCATAAATTTTTGCATTACGAAATGACAAATCCAAAAGTTTTTTCTTATCTCCAATTTTCGGAACTGTAATTTTAAACCAAGGTAGTTCTTCCGACATATCGAAAGGTAAAATTAACTCTTTAGCTTTACTAAGCGTCCTTTCAGACAAATCTGCAATTGCAAACTCTAAAATTTGTCTGGTTGATTCATTGAGGCGTTTTTGAATTTCAACGTTATGTACCTGAACAACAGCACCTTTTGCAATTTTTAAGTAGTTGACAATCGCATATTTATCTTCGTCAATGATGGTGTATACATCTACGTTATTTATAGAGGCATTAACAATGGTGGATTTAGTTTGAAATTGCTTCAATTGATTAAATTTCTGCTTCAGAGACTCGGCTTCTTCAAAATGATATAATGCAGATTTCTTTTTCATCTCCTCTTCTAAAAATCCAATCACACCGGTCAAATTGCCTTTAAGAATTTCGTGAATCTGACGAACAGACTCATTATAATCTTTATCATCCTGATAACCTTCACATGGTCCTAAACAATTTTCTATATGGTATTCCAAACAAACCCTATATTTTTTTTCATTGATATTTGTTTCACTAAGATCATAATTACACGTCCTTAATTTATAAATCTGCTGCAGTATTCTAATTAAAGAACGAGCTGTAGCTGCAGAGGTGTAAGGGCCATAATATTTAGAACCATCACTAATCCTCTTTCTTGTTAAAAATATTCTCGGAAAATTTTCATTCTTTATACAAATCCATGGAAATGTTTTATCATCTTTAAGTAATACATTATATCTTGGCTGCAATTTTTTAATCAAATTATTTTCTAAAAGCAAAGCATCAGCTTCTGAATCAACCACAATATATGTTATGTTGTTAACTTTTCCAGCAAGAACTTTTAATTTAAAACTCTCATAATTAGTTTTTTTAAAATATGAACTTACTCTGGACTTTAGGTTTTTTGCTTTACCCACATATATCACCTCTTCCTTAATATTAAAAAACTGGTATACACCTGGTGATTCAGGAAGGGATCTCAAAATCTGTTTAATGTCATTTGACTGACTCTCAATATTACTCATCATATAAAGAAGTAAACTCAAAAGCGTTAACATCAAAAAGTCCCTGATCACTCAATTTCAATTCGGGAATTACAAGCAAACTCATAAATGCCAGGGTCATTAATGGCGCTTTTAAAGTCGTTCCATTTTTTATTGCTTCATTTGTAATATTAGCATAAGAATTAGCTACTTCTTTTACAGTTTCTCCGGATATAATGCCAGCAATAGCAAGAGCTGCGCCATGGATAGTCTTTCCATCATGATAAGCAATTCCTCCTTTATGATCAATAATCCAGTTCATTGTTTCAATGATCAATTGATCATCTGTTCCCACACAAACAATATTATGGCTGTCGTGTGAAATACTTGAGCAAAGAGCTCCATGTTTCAAATTAAATCCTTTGATCAAACCAAGTGCTGGATTGCTGCCTTTATATCGATTTTGTACCACAATCTTAAGAATATCATTTCTCTTATCAATTGCAACCAATCCATTCTCTTCTTTCACTTTTAACATCAATTTCCGCGTCACTAATTCACCTTCGATCGCTTCAATGACTTTCATATAATCTGTTTTAAACAATATTTGAAGATCTTTCTTTTCAATGTAATTTGCATTGAATATATTTAACGGAGACTCCTTAATGGGTTTTAAAGATTGATATCCGTCACTAAAAACAGCTTTACCGTCGATATAGGTGGCTATAACATTGAAATCTTCTAAATTATTAACCATAAGAAAATCTGCAGGATCATTCTGTTGTAACATGCCAACATTCAGGTTATAATGTTTAATAACGTTATATGAAGATGCCCTTAATACATCAAATATATCGTACCCTAGTTTTAAAGCCCGTTTTACCAATACATTTATATGACCCTTAAGAAGATCATCAGGATGTAAGTCATCGCTACAAAACATTATCTGTTCAGGATAATCTTTCAACAACGGGATTAATGAATTAAAATTTTTTGCAGCACTGCCTTCCCTGATTAATATCTTCATTCCAACAGCTATTTTCTCCTTCCCTTCATTGTAAGAAAAACATTCATGATCTGTAGTTATTCCTTCGTCAGCATATTTCCTCAAATCATGACCAGATACAGCAGGTGCATGACCATCCACGGGGTATCCCCTTTTCTTAGCAGAATGAAGTTTCTTTAGCAAGCTTTCTTCACCATAAATAACCCCTGGAAAATTCATGACTTCGGATAAAAAAGTAATCTCAGGGATATCAAACAGCTTATCAACCTCATCAGCTTTAATTGATGCCCCTGAACTTTCAAAGGTTGTTGCAGGAACACAACTAGGAGCACCAAAAGTAAATTTCATTGGAGATCTTCGCGCACTATCAATCATAAAGGTAACTCCTTCTATTCCCAAAACGTTTGCAATCTCATGAGGATCCGACACCGTACCAACAGTTCCATGTTTAACCGCTTCTCTTGAAAATTCATATGGTGTAACCATTGAACTTTCAATATGAACATGGGCATCCACAAAACCCGGCATAATATAAGAATCAAATTCTCCATCACATTTATTAATTGAATGAATAATGCCACAATCAATTTTTACACATGCCGGGAAAATCTCCCGCTTTTGAATATCTACAACATTCGAATAAATCTCGTACATTTTCCAAATCTGTTTTTAATTCATTGTTCCACGTGGAACAATGCGGGTTGGTTCCACGTGGAACAAAATTTATCGTCCCATAAATATTAACAGCACACTTATATCACTTGGTGAAACCCCTGAAATCCTACTTGCTTGGCCTACGGTTTCAGGTTGATGCTTATTAAGCTTTTGCCTGGCTTCTGTAGATAAACTTTTAATTTTATCATAATCGAAGTTTTTGGGCATGGAGACATTTTCTAATCGGTATATTTTATCTGCGATGTTTTTCTCCCTGTCAATATACCCTTCATATTTGATGTTGATGTGTGTAGATTCAATGGCTTCTTTACTATATTCCGCATATGTTGTTAAACCAGCCTCAGACAGGTATTCCAACAAATGCTCTAAACCAACTTGTGGTCGCTTTACAATATCTATTATTTTTTGTTTTTGTTTGATTGGACTGGTATTATATCTATTTAAGAAATTATTAATTTCTTTGGGAGATACAGGTAAGCGTTCTAACATATTAGTTAGAGAATAGATTTGTTCTTTTTTCTTATTTAAAATTTGCAATCGTTCTTTTGATGCTAGCCCTAAATCATAACTTAAACGAGTAAGTCTTTCATCAGCATTGTCTTGTCTTAATAAAATTCGGTATTCTGCACGAGATGTAAACATTCTATATGGCTCATCTACGCCTTTGGATACAAGATCATCAACTAAAACTCCAATATATGCCTGTTCCCTTCCAAGCACAAATTTTCTATTACTATGAATTGAAAGATGCGCATTAATACCCGCAATCATTCCCTGTGCACCAGCTTCCTCATATCCGGTAGTACCATTAATCTGTCCAGCAAAATACAGATTATTAATATGTTTAGTTTCTAAAGTATGTTTAAGTTGAGTAGGGGGATAATAATCATATTCAATGGCATATCCGGGTCTAAATATTTTTACTTTTTCTAGTCCTCGAATCTTACGGAGCGCTTCATATTGAACTTCCCATGGTAATGAAGAAGAGAAGCCATTAATATAATATTCCACCGTATTAATTCCTTCTGGTTCAAGAAATAATTGATGACTCTCCTTTTTATCGAAGGTGACAATTTTATCTTCTATACTAGGACAATATCTTGGTCCAATACCATCAATAACCCCTTTAAAAAGCGGACTAAATTCAAAACCTTTTTTCAATGTATTATGCACATTTTTGTCTGTATGCGCTATAAAGCAACTCCTATGTTTGTGGTAATCTATTTTATAATCGAGATAGCTGAATTTTCTACCCTCAGTATCACCTTTTTGTTCTTCCAGTCCGGAGAAATCAATCGTTCGCCCATCAATCCTGGCCGGAGTACCCGTTTTCATTCTTCCCACCTCAAAACCATATTCTTTTAATTGCTCACTAATTCCATATGAAGCTGACTCTCCTATTCTACCACCTTTCATTTTATGAGAACCGATATGCATAAGGCCGTTGACAAATGTGCCTGCTGTTAAAATCACACTTTTCGCTTCAAAAGTAATACCCATGTTGGTCTCGACGCCATTAATGTGCTTGTCATCAATTTTTAGTCCGATAACCGTATCCTGCCAAAAATCCAGATTTCGTATATTTTCAAGTACATTCCTCCATTCATAGCTAAAAACTGCTCTGTCGTTTTGTGTTCTTGGGCTCCACATCGCTGGTCCCTTAGACTTATTGAGCATTCTAAATTGAATCATTGATTTATCACTAACGATACCAGCATAACCACCTAATGCATCGATTTCTCTTACAATCTGCCCTTTTGCTACCCCTCCCATAGCAGGATTACATGACATTTGTGCTAATTTTGTCATGTCCATTGTTATTAATAATGTCTTGCTACCCAAATTAGCCGATGCTGCCGCAGCTTCACATCCTGCATGCCCGCCACCAACAACGATAACATCATATTTAATTTTCATCCTTAATTCCTTGTAATAATTTTAAAGCACGGTTCTCCTCATTTGTCATTACGATCTTATCTTGTGCCTCTTTATCATCGAATCCAATCAAATGTAAAATACCATGCACCATAATTCGCTCCAGTTCAGTCGTAAAATTTTGACTGTAGAGATTAGCATTTATTCTCACCTGATCTATACTGATATATATATCTCCTTCAATTAGATCATCTCTATTAAAATTAAATGTTATAACATCTGTGTAATAATTATGGTTTAGATAAACTTTGTTTATTTTAAGTAATTCATCATTCGAAGTAAAGATAAAGTTAATGGTTCCCGGGGATTTATAATAACCAGCAATGATTCTCTTGAGCCATGCTTTATACAGGCTTGTATCTTGTAGTTTGAAGTTTATTTTATCAGTGTGGAAAAAAAAAGACACTAAAGTGAAAACTTTAATTCGACAACACGACCATCATCTTCAAATGAAATGTCGTCTGAAAGACGTTTCATTAAGTATACGCCTCTTCCGTTTATTTTTTCAATATTTTCCGGAGAAGTAGGGTCCGGAACTTTTGAATAGTCGAATCCTTTACCCTGATCCTTAATATTAATTGAAATTTCATTGTCTGTTTTTATAAACGTAACTAAGACTTCTTTTTCAGGATCTGATTTATTACCATGAATTATAGCATTGTTTGTAGCTTCCATTGTAGCTACTAAAACATTTCCATATAACTCATCACTTAAATCCAATTCAAGAGAAATATCATCAATTAATTTCTCTACAATCCTTAAGTTTTCAACTTGTGATTTTATGGTAATCTCTTTTTTCATAGAATTATAGGCATACTAATTTTTATACGCGTACCCTTAAAAAAGGTTACAATTTAATTCGAGTAGTCAATATTAACAATATAACATCCAAATATATAATAATCATTTGCTTAACCATGATTCTGGATCCATGGGTTCTTTTTGCTTTCTAATTTGCAAATGCATCACAGCGATATGATCTTCAGGATCTGAATGAATTTCACCTATTTCTTGTTTTGCTGAAACTTTATCTCCAACTTTTACCTTCAAATTTACCAGGTTCTGATACACTGTAATATATTCTCCATGCATAATTAATACCACATAATTTGCCCCTAAAATTGCAGAAACACCTGTTACTTCCCCATCAAATAAAGCCCTTGCTTTAGTACCTTCAGATGCACTAATGTCTATACCGTTATTACTTATTTTTACCCCTTCAAGAACAGGGTGATTTATCAAACCATATTTAGTTGTAATTACTCCTTTTGCAACGGGCCATGGTAATCTTCCTCTATTATTTTCAAAATCAGAGCCAATAAGCTTTTGTTCTGGTGTTAGTGTATTTAATAAGTTATTATTTGCACTAGCTCTAGCTTCCGCTTCTATCATTTCATTTATACGTTCATCAAGGGCGTTGCTAATCCGGCGATTTTTTCTGATTCTTTGCTCCAATGCATTTTCATTCCGGGATAATTTAGAAATCAAAGATTTTCTTTGATTTCTCTCTATAACTAACTGCTGCTGTTCTTTTTCTTTTGCATCTAATAATGCTTCTTTTTCATCCAATCTAAATTCCATCTCTTCTATCACTTCTTCATAATTAATCACTAAATTTTCAATTTCAGCAACTTTTTTTTCCCGATAATCATTTAAGTATTTTATGTATTTAATTCTTTGATAAAACTCATTAATATTTTTACTAGCCAATAAATACATAATTTTTTCTTCATGTGTATCTGATTTGTAAATACTAATTATAATTTTTTCATACTCTTCCTTACCCTTATTTATGTCGAAATTCAGATCTGCTATAGTCCTTTCTAAAGAATCAATTCTTTGATCAAGATATTGGATTTCGGAAGAAATATTTCTAATCATTTCATTCCGTGAATGAATAGTAGATCCTATTACTTGCAAACGTTTCATTGATATTTGCTTTTTCCTGGCAGCATCTGATAATAACTCTTTTGCTGTACTAATATTACGTAATGCCTCCGTTTTTCTGGCTTCTAATTCTTTCCTGCTCTGTCCAGAAGTGTAGGAATAACCTATTATTAATAGTATGAATAATATTAATCTTACCATCAAAGATCAATTATTGTATATTTGGAAGCATTATAGTTTGCATTATAATCCAATATCTCATTATATGTGACTTTTCCTCCGCTGACCTTTATTTCAAAATTACCCATTACATAATTAGCGTAAATTAACATTTCATTAGTTTCAACACGCTCTCCAATAATATATTCTCCCGTTTTTTTATGAAAAAATTCCAGATTATTGATAGAATCCCTAGTAGAATTTAAAACTAATTTTTTTGTTATGTCTTTAATTGACAAATCAATCAATTCATTATCAAAACCTTTCACCTCATTACATAATTCAAACTTATTAATTATAAGTATAAAATCGTCATAATTTAGAGGAAGCGAATACCTGTCATTTTTCTCAAAAAATCGATATACTAATTTATCTATCCGATTAATAATTACAATACTGTCTTTATAAATACCGGCTCTTATTATTTCAAAGCCTGCATTTGCTGCAGAAATAACAATCATCGAATCAACCAGGTAATACAAAGAAACTTTAGAGTTATAATTTTTTGATTCATATCTAATTTTTGCATCTACATTTTTTATGAAAACTGAAGATTTCCTGGTCACCGTGTCACAATATGCGATATCTCTTTCATTATTTATACTAGCTGACTCTATATTACGTGATGTGAAACATCCCGTTATACCCAAAAAAAGTCCTAACAATAAAAAATAAGCAACTATTTTAACTGGCATAATGTCAATATCTTAACATTTAATAATCTTCCTGCATTATAATTTCATCATTGATAAGGTTATAATAATATTTTGCTTTTTCATGATCTCCTATTTCCTCATAAATTTCTATTGCGTGTAAGATAATATCGTTATCTGCATCACCTCCATTCATAATGGCTTTCTCAATATACTTTTTAGCCATATCTAATTTTTTTAATCTGAATAATATCCAGGCATATGTATCCAAATAAACATGATTTTTAGGATTTGCTATAATTGTTTTTTTACTTAAATCCTTAGCCTCATCTAGATGTATATTTCTTTGCGATAAATAATATGCAAAATTGTTCATCACACCATAATTGCCAGGGTTTTTATTAATAATCTTTCTGAACAGACTATCTGCCTTCTTATAATTCTTTAATGCATAATATGATTCTGCAATTAAGATATGAGATTGTTCTTTATCATCCTTTTTAGAAAAATTATCTACATCCAAATTTTTAAAAATTTCCAGTACTTTCACATAATCTTTTCTTTCATAGTTTACCATAGCTTTGATAAGAAATAAGTCCGTACTATCTGGAAAAAGTTTAATTGCATCGTTCACAATATTCAATAATGTGTCCGTATTACCTACAGCTTGTCCTAACAATAATCCCTGCATCCAAATATCATAGTTATCAACACTGCTATCTAGTGCTGGATAAAGAGACTGAAGCGCCCGATTGTATTTATTTAATTGAATATAAAAATCTGTAGCAAAATAATGAGCTTCCTTTTTTTCTGGGTATTTATCAATCAGCGTATTAAGTAATCCTAATAATTCTTCAGGATAATTATTTCTCAGTTTTTCATTTGATAAATAATAGCTCATAATAGCCATTTTACGGTCATAAGTAATTTTATTACTCTGAAATGAGAGATTCATATAAAAAAAGCTTTTATCTAAATCTCCCTTCTTTCGAAAATAATCTGTAAGATTTGTAAGTCCGTAAATATTTAAACTATCGCGTTTTAATACTTTCTCATAATACTCTGCAGCTAAATCCTCTTTATTGATTTTCATTGCCAGCTCTGCAGCAATGATATAGAATTCAACCGATTCAGGAAAATATCCAATAACTCTATCTAATTCCTTTAATGCTTTGCGATATTTCCCTTTGTTTTCATAAATATTAGCCTTTAACATGGTAATTTTCTTTGAATAACCATATTTCTTTTCTATAATATCTAAAGTTCTTATCGCTTTTCTAGTATTTCCTTGTAGAAAAAAGATATTGGCAAGATTAAATAAATATTCTGGTTTTTCATCCAATAGTTTAATTCTTTCCTCCTGTATTTCTAACGCTTGTTCATATAACCTTTCATTAATCAATCCATCAATATAACTTTGAAAATACCAACTATTATTAGGATCAAGATTATAAGCTCTTTCCAGATGCTTAATTGCATTTCCTTCATCCTCACTTAATAACAATAAATTCCCTAATTCATAATGCGCAACAGCAACTGTGTCATTTTCACTAATTACCATCCTGTATAACTCAATAGCTCCGGGTAAGTTTCCCAAATTTTTTTGTTTAACCGCTTCAATAAGAGCATATTGGTAGTTATTATTACCATTTTGTGCATTCAATGAAAAGGTTAAAATAAGTATAAAACCAATAAAAAAATTTATACGCTTATTTACCAGTATGTCCAAATCCACCTTCCCCCCTTTCAGTATAACTTATAGTATTAACCTCAACTAAATTAACGTGTTCTATATTATTTATTATCATTTGACAAATTCGTTCTCCAGGATTAATTTCATATTTTTCATTTGATAGATTTATCAATATTACGCCAATTTCTCCACGGTAGTCTGCATCAATCGTTCCTGGCGTATTTAATACAGTTATACCATGTTTAATAGACAACCCCGATCTCGGTCTGATTTGCGCCTCGTATCCCTCAGGCAATTCAATATAAAGACCTGTAGGTATTAATTTGCGCTCCAATGGGTTAAGAATTACTGGATCATCAATGTAAGCTTTTAAATCCATACCAGCAGCACCTGTAGTTTTGTATGACGGAAGCTCATTTGTGGATTTATTAACGATATTTATTTCCATATATCAATTTTCTTAATTTTTCTGTATTCTTTTTAAGCCGATACTGTATTATACTTGCTAAAAGTATTCTTTTCTCCAACATAAAATATAATAACTGCAACTAAAATTAGGACAAATTTAAAGATATTGTTTTTAAGATTACTTTCAGTAATTAACCAAGCATCGATACTAAATATTGTTAACGTTATCAAAACGTAGATAATTATTTTCTTAAAATTATACTGTATTCTAAAGTGCTTTCTTGAGAAAAAATATGATAATATAACCATAATACTATATGCAATCAAATGCGCCCATGCAGAAGCTATATAACCAAACTTTGGTATAAATAATACATTAATTCCTATTGTTATAATTGCACCGATAATAACCAATAGTGCCCCGTACAAAGTTTTATTAGATAACTTATACCATATTGATAAATTGAAAAAAACACCCATAATAAGATTTGCACCCAAAATAATAGGTACAATTGATATTCCATCCCTGAAATCAATACCAATAAAAAGTTTAAAATAATCTATATACATTGTTACACTCAGGAAAACCAATAGTGATGGTATTAGAAAAAAAATCATAACATCAGCATATAGTTGCTTTGCATTTTTTTCTTTTGCTTTTGAAAAGAAAAAAGGCTCAGCGGCATATTTAAACATCTGTACGTATAATGTCATCAATACAGCAATTTTATAATTTGCTCCATAAATACCCAACTGAAACATTGGGTTTAAGTTATCACTAATTAAATGTTTCAAAAGAACCCTGTCAAGTGCTTCATTAATGGTTCCAGCCAAGCCTGCTATTAATAAAGGATAAGAATATTTCAGAATTTTCTTCAAAAGCGCAAAATCAAAAAATCCTTTTACTGCAATTCTAATTTCCTTTAATAATAGAACTAGTTTTGTAGATGAGGCCATGAGGTTTGATATAAGAACATATCCTACACCCAAATTTGGATTGTATACATATTGTACAATGGCTTTATTTTCATTATTTGGACAATAAAGCAAAAAGAACAGGTTTAATCCTATATTAATAAGTACTTCTACAATCCTAATTAAAGAATATTTAAATACTTTATCTTTTAAACGAAGATATGCAAAGGGAATAGCTGTAAATGCGTCTATAGCTACGATCATTGACAGCATTGATATAAGATATTCTTGATTGGTATATCCTAAAGCCCCTGCTATATCATTTTTGAATAAATTAATTAATAGTACAAATAATGTACTTGTAAGTAATAAGGTTGTAAGAATTGTTTTGTATATAGACGCTGTACGATTTTTATTATCTGATGCAAAACGAAAAAATCCCGTTTCCATACCATACGTAAGTATAACCAGCAGAAAAACTACATATGCATATAATTCCGTTACAACACCATATTCTGAAGGCGCAAATACCCGTGTATAGAAAGGTGTTAAAAGTATATAGTTTAATACCCGCGGTAAAACAATTCCCAAACCATAAATAGCGGTCTGTCCAAAAAGTTGTTTAATTGGATTCATAAAAGCTTAAAAAAACTTTACGAATATCATCATATTTAAATATATATCCCGAATTCAATAATTTATTTGGTACAACATTCTGTCCCTTTGTTACTATAATTGACGATTCACCCATAATAATATTCATTACAAATTCAGGTATTTTAAATAACAACGGCCGTTTTAAAGCTTTCGCAAATTCTTTAGAAAACTTTCTATTTGTAATAGAATTTGGGTTAGTAAGATTAATAATACCGGATAATTTATTTTCCATTATAAACATAATACCAGCAGTAACATCATCAATATGAATAAACGGATATTTTTGTTTACCAGATCCCAATATAGCACCAAGACCTATCTGAAAAAGGGGTTCCATTTTCGCTATTGCACCTTTATCCTTATCCAATACCAAACCAATTCGTATTACAGCTCGCTCAACCGTCTCGTCAAGTTTCTCAGTTTCTGATTCCCAAAGTCTTACTACCTCTGATAGAAAATTATTTCCATAATTTATACTTGATTCATCATGCAAACCATTTTCATCATAAATTCCTATTGCTGAAGCTTGAATAAGCATTTGCGGTCTGCTCTGATTTTCTATACTATTAATACTTTTTACTATATTTTTAGTTGATAAGACTCTACTTCGCTTAATTAATTCCTTGTTCTTTTGATTCCATCGTTTTGAGATTGGAGCCCCGGCTAAATTTATAACTATATCGCTATTAATAAGTTTATCTTTCAAAATTGATTTATCAGAGTATAGATCGGATCGGTTAATTCGTACAATTTCATGATTAGAAAGAACATTTATTAATGCAGTTCCTATAAATCCTGAATGACCTGCTATAGCTATTTTCATAAATAATCTTTTATTTTGAAAACCAATTTATAATTTTGTAGTCATAATATTCCGCATTATAATAATTATACCCATGTTTATTAACAATTTATGATGTTTCATATTATTAACATACAAAAGTATATTTTGTAAAACGAAAATAAGCCGGATATGCACAGAATTATTTTAATAACCCTATTAATATCAATTATATACTCACCATTATATTCTCAGAAGGAAAACAATACTCATATTGTTATTGAAACAATGTATGGCAATATCGACATATTGCTATACGATAACACGCCGTTACACAAGAAAAATATGATCAAACTCATAAAATCCGGATTTTATGACGATCAATTATTTCATCGTGTAATTAATAATTTCATGATACAGGGCGGTGATCCTCATTCTAAAAATGCAGAAAAAGGACAACGTTTAGGTACAGGAGGTCCAGGCTATACAATTCCGGCAGAATTCAGACCAGAATATTATCATAAAAAGGGTGCCCTCGCAGCTGCACGTCAAGGAGATAGAATAAACCCTAAAAAGGAATCTTCAGGTTCTCAATTTTACATAGTTCAAGGCCAGGTTTTCACAAAAGATCAATTAATGACGTTGCAATCAACAAACAAACATTCTCCTTTTACACCTGAACAAATTGAAACATATACAACGGTTGGTGGTACACCACATCTGGATGGCTCTTATACCGTATTTGGTGAAGTAATTGCCGGTATTGAAATTATCGATACAATTGCATCTTTGCCGACTGATAATTACGACAGGCCTGTTCACGATGTATTATATTCATTATCCATTAAATAGATTTTTTATTACGAAATTGTATGCAAAATAAAATAGAGCAACTAAGAAAAATGGCAGAGGATTTCAGACCTGAAAATCCTGATGCTGTAGAAAAATTCAGAATATCATTTCTTGGAAAAAAAGGTCATTTAGCATCGTTATTTTCTGAATTCAAAGAAATACCTAACGAGCAAAAGAAGATTATTGGTCAGGAAATTAATGATCTTAAAAATTATGTGACTTCCAAAATAAAGGAATTCAAAGTACAATTTGACAATAATATAAATACAAATAGTGTGTCAGATTTGACAGTCCCGGGCAAAACAGAATCATCTGGTTCCCGCCATCCAATTTCAATTGTTAGAAATCAAATCATCGATATTTTTACAAGGTTAGGATTTAATATATCCACTGGTCCGGAAATAGAAGACGACTGGCATGTATTTTCAGCATTAAATTTCCCGCCAGAACATCCGGCACGTGATATGCAGGATACATTCTTTATCGAAAAAGACCCGGATATCTTACTAAGAACGCATACAAGCTCTGTTCAAGTTCGTGTGATGGAAAAAAATCAGCCTCCAATCAGAACTATTTCTCCAGGTAGGGTATTTAGAAATGAAGCAATATCAGCGCGTGCCCATTGTATATTTCATCAAATTGAAGGTTTATATATTGACGAAAACGTATCTTTCTCTGACCTTAAACAAACCCTTTTATATTTTGCAAAATCAATGTTTGGTGAAGAAACAGATATAAGGTTACGACCTTCTTTTTTTCCTTTTACTGAACCTTCGGCAGAAATGGATATCAGTTGCAAAATTTGTGGAGGAAAAGGGTGTAAAGTATGTAAACATACCGGATGGTTAGAAATTTTGGGTTGCGGTATGGTCGATCCCAATGTTCTCTCATTTTCAGACATAGATCCAGATCAATACACTGGTTTTGCTTTCGGCATGGGTATAGAACGTATTACAATGCTTAAATATGAAATAAAAGATTTAAGGCTGTATTTTGAAAATGATGCTCGATTTCTTGAACAATTTTCATCCGCCTTTTAACTTACATTTTTATTCATTTATTCTTATTTCATGCTCCACTGGAAATGATTCTTTATAATTAGCTGAAACTCCGCAATATCTTTCTTTTGAAAGATTAACTGCTTTTTCAATCTTATCTTTCGGAATGCTTTTACCCTTAAACGTATAAATAACCTTCATTTTAGTATAAGGCTTTGGGAATTCATCATCCAATTCGCCTTCTATTGTAATATTTAAATCGTCATATTCTACCCGCATTTTTCTTAGTATCGACACGACGTCCATTCCCGTGCAACCTGCTAATGCAACCATCATAAAAGGTTTAGGTCTTGGAGCAGAATTCTTACCTCCAACAGATTCATCGGCATCAATATATACTTTATGTCCGTTTAATTCTGTCTCAAAAGCCATTCCACCTAAAAAATCCATTGAAATTTCTTGTTTCATAATTTCTATAATTTATCATTTATCAATATTCGTAAATAAAATATTCACACGCATAATTCCAACTTTTTAAAGCCCTGATTATAAATTAAATTAAAAACTAACTATAATATAGCAATTGGAAAAATTACAATTATTATATACATTCCTGTCTATATATCAAAATAGTCTATCAAAAGTTCATTATTGATAGAAACAAATTGATATTTTACTTACTAAAAAAATATGGAAGGAATTTAGAAAACGTTGTTGATTATATATCACTATTATAAAATTATACATTTTCTTAAAAGGCTGTTTTACTTCGTCAATTATAGTTATAAATATTCGCTATTATTGAAATAATAATCATAAAATTTATCTTGCAAAAAGTGCATATTTAATCCCACAATATAAAAAAATCCTGACGTATTTCAGGCCAGGATTGCATAACATTATATTTAATGCATCAATTATTCAATATATTTATTCAACAATATATGTCCAAAAAATCCGATAATAATAAAAATCAAACTTAATGTTAAACTAGTATTCGTTGTTGATTGATTAAACACTACGACACTTAAAATAATCACACCAATTATTACGAAAAATACACCCAAATATTTAAGTAGCTCTTTTTTCATATTTCTATGCTTATCAACTATGTTCTAAATTGTTGTAAATTCAGCTCAAATATAATATAAATATCAAAATAATAGGTTCTGATTCCCTTTATATTTTCCTAAATGTTTAAATGCTAATTCTGTTGCTTCCCTACCTCTGGGTGTTCTTTTAATATATCCTTCTTTTATTAAAAAAGGTTCATAAACCTCTTCTATTGTTCCTCCTTCTTCACCTACTCCTGTAGCAATTGTTGAAATCCCAACCGGACCACCGCTAAATTTTTCTATAATAGTTGATAATATTTTATTATCCATTTCATCCAGTCCGGATTTATCTATATTCAAAGCTTCCAACCCAAATTTAGTTATATCCAGATCAATCAATCCTCTACCTTTTACCTGAGCAAAATCTCTTATCCTTCTTAATAATGCATTAGCAATACGAGGTGTTCCTCTACTCCTTGAAGCAATTTCTACAGCTGCATTATTATCGATATCTATATCTAATATATTGGCAGAACGCTTAATAATTCTTTTTAAAATATCACTATCATAATATTCTAATAGTGAATTAATTCCAAAACGGGCCCTTAAAGGACTTGTAAGTAATCCTGAACGTGTTGTGGCTCCTATTAATGTAAATTGATTAAGATTAATCTGCACTGCTCTTGCTGCAGGTCCTTTATCAATCATTATGTCAATCCTGTAATCTTCCATAGCTGAATAAAGATATTCCTCAACAATGGGTGATAATCTATGTATTTCATCGATGAATAAAACATCTCCTTTTTCCAATCCTGTGAGCAATCCTGCAAGATCGCCTGGTTTATCCAGAACAGGTCCCGACGTTGTTTTTATCCCTACATCTAATTCATTTGCAATGATATTTGCAAGTGTTGTTTTTCCAAGACCAGGCGGTCCATGCAATAAAACATGATCCAATGCTTCATCTCGTAAATTAGCAGCTTCAACAAAAATTTTCAAATTCTCTGTCACTTTTTTCTGTCCGCTAAAGTCGGTAAAAGAAACTGGTCTTAATTTTATTTCATGGTCCTGATCTCCAGATGAAAAAGATTCATCTCTAATCTCAAAACTTTCATCCTGATCCATCATTGAATAATTTTAATATCACTTTCCGGCAAATTAATTTTTAAACCGTTAATTCTGAATTCAGTATTATTTCTATAAGTAATTGTTATAATTATATTTCCTTCTTTATCATATTTCCTCCATGTACGATTCCGAATATTGTTTTCATAATATTGCTCTTCCTTTATATTACCATTCTTATAATAATATTTTTGCCAGCCATCTAACTGACCCTGATTATAATTTCCTTCAAAATGTATATTTCCATTGTCATAATAATAGAACCATTTACCCTCCCGAAGACCAATAACATAATCTCCAACTTCTTTATGATCTCCTACATTAATAACCCATTCTCCATCTTTTTCACCGCGAATATAATTACCCTCTTCAAGAATATTTCCTCTTTCATCATACTCAACAAAATAACCATCTTCACTGCCATTAAAATAAGTTTCATCACGCCATATATTTCCTGAAGGATAATACCATTTCCATTGACCTTCAAATCTTCCGTTTAAAAAATTACCACGTTGTTCCACACTTCCATTTTTGAAGTAATATGTCCATTCCCCATTTTTTTTATTATTGCGATAACTACCTTTAGCTCTTATTTCTCCAGACGTATAATAATTTGTCCAATTACCTCGCCTGTTACCTTCTAAATCAATAATTCCTTCAGATATTTTCTTTCCACTTTGATTGTATATATAGGCATTCTCAACATTACCTTCCTTATCAAAAAATCTGTGTATGCCTATAGGTATACCATCCCTATATCCCCCTGAAAAAACAATTCTTCCCTGCTCATCAAATGTTCTACGAAAATCTACTATCTCCTGTGCTTCTTCATCAACTTCTTCAACCACTGCTCCACGCTCATATCTTAATGTTTGTGTCAATTTACCATCTTTATCAAATTTTCTGTAATATCCATGCAACTCCCCATCCAGGTAATATTCTTCTTTTTTTAACGAACCATCTGAATAAAAATATTTATATTTTCCCGTTTTTAATCCATTTTCGTCTTTTCTATTTATACGTTCTCTGCTAATAACATAATCATCTTTGTACTGTTGCAATGTAATAATTGTGCTATCTTTATCAAATATCTGCGAATAACCCTCCCGTTTTCCAAGAACAAAATTTTCTACTCTTTCCAATTCGCCCGTTTTATAGTAATAATATGACTTTCCTTCCTTTTTATCATTAATG
>Ga0102940_1001140_pt1 | contig 17454 bp, 12 predicted proteins | sample SalPonR2_C_D1_MG_FD_78215 | JGI IMG/M metagenome (GOLD analysis project Ga0102940, IMG submission 78215) | Salt pond soil microbial communities from South San Francisco under conditions of wetland restoration - Salt Pond MetaG R2_C_D1_MG | ecosystem: Environmental > Aquatic > Marine > Intertidal... | reverse complement strand
GGTCAACGAGCTGCTGGAACTCACCGGTCGGCAGCTTGAATGCAACACCCGGGTGCGGCATATCTCCGAAGTGCTTTACAATGAGGTGGGATGCGAAAAAATCGCAGCAACCATCAAAAAAAACCTCAAGGGGCTCCACGGGGTTGTTCAATACCCCTGTCACACCCTCTTTCCAAGTGAGCTGGTCGGTTTCGAAGCGTCTCCCCGGCAGCCGAAAATACTGGCCGAACTGACCGGGGCCCTTGGGGCAGACATCGACCACTTCAGTCTTGAAATGCAGTGCTGTGGGGGAGCCGGCGGATTTAAGAACAACTCCCCTGACGAGGCAATGCAATTCACCAGGGAAAAGCTCGATGCCATTATCAATGAAACCAGAGCAGACTTTATTGTGGTCTCGTGCATCACCTGCCTGATGCACCTTGACACCGTTCAAAAACAGCTCAATGACTCCCTGGGGGTTGATCGCTACGCCATACCGGTTTTTGACTACAACCAGCTGTTGGCGCTGTGCATGGATTTTGATTCAAAAGAGGTGGCCTCCATCTGTCAAACCGACAGGCAGCCGGTGATCCAGCGGCTGCAGCGTTGAACAGAAATGCCGCTGCCTAAAAAAAGCAGTGGGCGCTTTTTTCCAATGGTTTTGTAGACCAGCAGCAACGGAATGTGGTAGTCTTACCACACCGAAAAATTCAACAACCTAATTTTGCAGAGCGCTGATATGTTTAATAAAATATTGTTTGCAACATCAACAGAAAAAACCTGTGACCATGCTGCCAGGGTGGCTTTTAACATCGGTCATCTCTACAACGCCCACATTGACATTTTCCATGTTGTCGATCCTTTTACCGGGTCCCAGGGCCAGGTTACAGACGATGCCGGAACCAGCGAACAGATCACGGCAGAGATCAGGCAGAAAATAGAATCCCGTTATGCCGAGCAGTTGCCAAAGGCCAGGAGCCATGCCGTAAAAATCGCCTCGGGTCCCCTTGACAGGGAGATGCTGGCCGAAATCCAGGCCAGCCGCCCCAACCTTCTGGTGCTTGGGGAACGTTTTTCCGGACAGCCGGACCGGAAGGCGGTTTCCAGGGAAAAAGAAAAAGCCGTTCAAAGAATTGCCCGGGAATCGGCCTGTCCGGTGCTCTTTGTCAACCGCCCAGCGGCTTCTTTCTGGGGGGCCATTTCCAATGTGGTCTTTGCCACTGATTTTTCCAACGCGTCGGAAGCCGCCTTTGCCTTTGCCTGTAAGCTGACCAGACACATCCAATGTGAACTTCATATTTTTCACGTTCAGACCATGAGCCTGACACCGGAATCGGAAGTTTTCAATCAGGATGACATTGAACATCGTATACGGGAAAAGCTCCGTTTTTTCAGAAAAAAATATGTTTCCAGGATGCAGGGAATCGACAGGTACGCCATTGAAGTGTGGGAGGGAGAACCCTATGTTGAGATCGTCAAGTACGCCAGGGAAAAGTATGCGGATCTCATTATCATGGCAAAGGATTCAAAAAACCCAAGGTCTGAAACCGAGGCCCTGGGCAGCAATACCAGGCAGGTGATTCTCCGGGCCGGATGCCCTGTACTCTGCATCAACCGGGCCTGATCATAACTTCGGCCAGCCAGCTGTGACCAGTGGCCCGTGTCATGACCAAGCCTGATTTTTCTATTGACTTGGCCGAGGAAAAACTATAGAGATGAACGATAGAATATTCGTTCTTTTGCTTGAGGGGAGAAAACATGTCAAAAAACACCTTTTTTCAACTGACCCTTATTGTACTGATTTTGCTCTCCATCCTCCTTCCCCTGATTGGACAGACCGGTCCTGACGAAAACAGTCAGGGACAAAACGTTGATACGATCCCTTTGTCCTCTGAGGACCGTTCAACCACCGATGAGATGCCGGCAGTCTATTTTCGCCATGATCTCCACTCAAGGGCGGTTGATGGAAAATGCACCACCTGCCATGTAAAAACGAACACTGGTTTTGACTTTGCCTTTAAAACCATCAACAACAAGCCGCCCATGGATTTCTTCCATGACAACTGCACTGGCTGCCATGCTGAACAAAAAGCGGCCGGAGAAACATCAGGCCCGGTAACGGCACAATGCCGATTGTGTCATGTGGGTGAAGAGGAAAAAGCCCCGGTGCGGGGAAAAATCGTTTTTGATTCCCTGCACTATCTCCATGAAGATTCTCTGGCCATTAAAGGCAAGGATCCGTCAACCCCGGAGAATTGCAGCGCATGCCACCACTCTTACGATGAAAAAACCAAAACCCTTGTTTATATCAGCGGAGATGAGCTGCCCTGCTACGAATGCCACTTTCCCGAATCCAGTGACGGCATACTGTCCCTTCGCCAGGCATCCCATGAATCCTGCGTGGGATGCCACCAGACCATGGCAGACGGGAAAACTGTCACAGGACCGGTAAACTGCAGCGACTGCCATGATCAAGGACAGTCGAACAGTGATTGAAGAAACGAAACGCCAACGTTCTAGGGAGGGATAAACCATGCACGACCTTTTAACGGGATTTTTTTTCTGGACAGCGATGGGTGTGTGCCTTGTCGGAGTGATTGTCCGGTTCGTTTCCTATTTCAAAGGGTTAGACTGGAAACTTGACAGGGTGGCGTACACCGTCTATCCTGCCGCCGGATTGAAAGGGGCACTCGTCTCCATCTACAGATGGCTGATCCCCTTTGGCACCCATGGCTGGCGCACCCAGCCGGTGATCACCCTCCTCTTTTTCGGGTTCCACATCGGTGCGGTGCTGGTTCCCATTTTTCTTCTGGGACATAATGTCTTTCTCCGGGACAAGCTGGGCTTCTCTTTTTTTACCCTGAACCCCTTTGCGGCGGATGTTCTGACCTGGACAGCGCTGATCTGTGCCCTTTTTCTAATTGCCAGACGGCTGCTTCTTCCCCATGTCAGAATCATGACCACGATGTACGATTATACCCTTTTGCTGATATCCGTCGCTCCCTTTGCAACGGGCCTTCTTGCCCGGTATCACACCGGAGGGGACTATTCGTTCTGGCTGAACATGCATATCTTCTACGGAGAACTGCTGTTGATCGCCATTCCCTTTACAAGGCTCTCCCACATCTTTTTATTTTTCGCCTCCCGTGCCCAGCTTGGAATGGATTTCGGCATTAAACGAGGGGGAAGGAAAGGAACCAACATGGCCTGGTAAAGGCAGGATGCTTTCCAGGTTCGAGGAGGAAACGGTATGCCCCAAGGAACACTTTGCAACCAAACACCGGCCAACACCGCAGAAGCTGTCAACGCCCTGCTCTCCGACACCAGCGGCAACACCTATTACCAGGAGATGAAAAACCTGGACGTTGACAGTGACCTGTTGTGGACGACCATACAGAAATCCTGCAAATCCCGTATTAAAACCTGGCTTGAGATCTGCGCCCGTTGCGGCATGTGTGCAGACGCCTGCCTCTTTTTCCATACCAGCAACAAGGACCCCAGGCAGGTGCCTGCCTACAAAATACAGTCAACCCTTGGGGAGTTGATCAGGAAAAAGGGAAAGGTGGACAACCAGTTCATGCATGATGCCATGGAGACGGCATGGGCAAAGTGCACCTGCTGCAACCGATGCGCCCTGTATTGCCCCCACGGGATCGATACGGGTATCATGTTCGGGTATCTCAGGGGACTTTTGTACCAGCAGGGCTTTGTTCCCTGGGAGTTGAAGATCGGCGCCGGCATGCACAGGGTTTACAGGGCTCAGATGGACGTCACCAGCGAAGATTTTGTGGATACCTTTGAGTGGATTGTCGAAGAGTATGAAGACGATTTCCCCGGATTGACCGTTCCCGTGGATGTCAAAAACGCTGACATCATGTACACGGTGAACGCAAGGGAGGTGAAGCACTACCCCGAAGATCTTGCCGAGGCTGCCGTCCTCTTTCACATGGCCGGTGAAAACTGGACAATCTCCTCCACTGGGTGGGAGCAGACCAGCCTTGCCATGTTTGCCGGCGACTGGGAGGCCTGCAAAATGCAGGTGGAGAGTGTTTACCATGCCATGGAGTCGCTGACACCGGCCCGGATGGTGGGTACGGAATGCGGTCATGCCCACAGGGCAACTGTTGTGGAAGGACCCTATTGGGCGGGAAGAAAAAACGGCATGCCTCCGGCGGAATCCATTCACTACATCGAATGGCTTGCCCAGGCGCTGAACACTGGAAAACTGAAAATTGACCCGGCCAAACGCATCAACGAATTGGTAACGCTTCAGGATTCGTGCAATTACGTTCGCAACCAGGGACTCAAGAATGCAGCCAGGGAGATTATCAGTCATATTGTCCAGCCGGGCTGTTTCATCGAGATGGCCCCCAATAAGGAGCATAACCACTGCTGCGGCGGGGGCGGTGGGCTCAACGGCCTGGGAATATACCGAAAACAGCGTAACACCGCCATGATGAAAAAGAGAGACCAGATCCTGGCCACCGGTGCCAAACTGGTCTTTGCACCCTGCCATAACTGCTGGGATGCCATCCGGGACCTTGAAGAGGAGTACAAGATCGGCATCCGATGGTCGTTTTTCAAACCCATTGTCATCAAAATGCTGGACATCCCTGACCATCTCAAGCCTGAAGAGTAGGGCCGATCCTTTAACCAAGCGGGGTTTCACATGTTTAAGAACATTTTATTTGCAACGGCTGCCACCGGGGCAAGCGACCATGCAGCAAGGGTTGCTTTTAACATTGCCGAAAACTGTAATTCCCATGTGACCATTTTCCATGTTCTCGGAGTGCCTTCCAGGGGGTTCAGCCAGGTTGTCGTGGACGTCAAAACCCGGGAAAAGGTAGAGGTGGACGGGGAGTACACGGCCTGGGTGAAAGAAGAGATCAGAACCTATTACGAAAAGTACCTGGACAAGGGGCTGGACTGCACCATTGATGTTGCCGTGGGGGTGCCTGCCAGGGAGATTCTGCGCCGGGCCAGGGCCATAAAACCGGATCTTGTATTGATCGGCGGCAGCACGGGCAGTGACGAGGAGGTTTTTTACAAGAAATATGCCGCCGGATCAACCCTGCAGAAAGTTGCCAGGTCTGCCCCCTGCCCGGTGCTTGCCGTGAACCGGCCGGCGGCATCTTTCTGGGGGGGGGTGTCAAACATCGTGTTTGGCACCGATTTTTCAAAAACCGCTGACCGGACATTTGATTTTGCCCTCAAGGTGGCCCGAACCATGGAATGCGAGCTGCACGTTTTTCATGCCGTTGACATCAACCCGGTTCCCGGCGGCACCCTCCTGTTGAGCCAGGATGAAATTGAGCTGAAGATACGAGAAGCCCTCAAAGAGATCCGCAAGCGGTACTGGCCTGGATTAAAAACCTTGAAAGCCTGCTCCATGGATGTTTGTGAGGGCATCCCCTATTTTGAGATTGTCAAATATGCAAGGGACAAGCACGCCGATCTCATTATCATGGCCCACCATTCCAAAAAAATGGTGGAGGAGAACGCACGGTTTGGCGGCAATGTTGAACAGGTCATTGTCAGGGCAGGCTGTCCAGTTTTGAGTATGAACAAATAAAAGATAAAATAGAGGATGTTATGAAAAAGAAAATTCTGGTCATTGACGATGATTTTAATATCAGGGATTATATTGTATCCCTTTTCGATGACAACGGATATGATACCTATGTTGCCGGGGATGTCAAGGAAGGGATCGAAGTGGCAAAAGCGGAAAAACCCGACCTGATCACCCTGGATATTGAAATGCCAGGAGAATGGGGCCCCCGTTTTTTCAGCCAGCTCTCCCAGGACCCCGAGCTGAAAAACATACCGGTGATCGTGATCACCGCCCTGTCCGGCCATGAACACGCCATTGTCAAGGCCGTTGCCTCCCTGTCAAAACCATTTGACCGGAAGGAACTTTTAAAAATCGTCCAGGAAACAATCCACTAAATCATCGGGTTCCATCATGGCTAAAAAAGTACTGCTGATAGACAGAGAGACCGACCATGCCGAGGCCCTGAAGACCTTTATCCAGCGCCTGGAGTATGATGTCACCTGTGCTGACAACGTTGACGGTGTAAACACATCCATTGCCCGGCGTACCTGGGATATTATTATTGCAGACCCCTTTATCAATGACACCATGGTTGACTGTCTTGAATCCATCAAAAAGAGCCAACCCCTTGTTCAGCTGATCATCCTTGCCAAAAGGGACCGGCTTGACTGTGCCATGGAGACCTTTGAATCCAGGGCAGCCCATTACCTGGAACTGCCTGTGAACAGCAAAGCTTTGGACCTGGCCCTGGCATCCGCCGCTAAAACCATCTCCCTGAACAGGCGGATAAGCCGGTACTCGGAAAGGCTTGCCGACCTGCACAACGCCCAGACACTGCTGTCCCAGCTGTTCGAAGAAGTGCCCTGCTATATCTCTGTTCAGGACAGGAATCTTAGAATCACCACAACCAACAAAAGATTCAAATACCATTTCGGCGGCCAGATCGGAGGGTTCTGCTATGAGATATACAAGTACAGAACATCCCCCTGCCGTGACTGCCCGGTCCTTCAGACCTTTGAGGACGGGAAATCCCACAGCACAGAAGAGGTGGTGACCTCTAAATTCGGCAAGCAGTACAATGTGCTGACCCGGACAGCGCCCATCAAGGATGAAAACGGCCAGATCATCCTGGTGATGGAGATGTCAACCAATATCACCCAGATCAGGCAGCTGCAGGACCATCTGATCTCCCTGGGCATGATGATCGGCTCCATGTCCCACGGCGTCAAGGGGATGCTGACGGCTCTGGACGGCGGTATTTATCAGCTGGAAAAAGGATTGTCACAGAAGAATGACGCCCGGGTTCTCAAGGCCTTTGGTCAGATCCAGACCATGTCAGAAAAAATAAAGAAAATGGTTCTGGAAATTCTCTACTACGCCAAATCCAGGGAGCTGCAGTACAGAGAAATTGAGGTGGCGGATCTGGCAGACAACAGCGTTTCCACCATCAAACCCATGGCAGAGGACAACGACATAATACTGGACATCTCCATGCCGGAAAACCTGGGCTCCATTGAAGTGGATCCCAACTGGATGGAGGCCGCCCTGGTCAATTTCCTGGAAAATGCCGTGGATGCCTGCATATCCGACAGGGACAAAAAAGAGCTCATCCTTCGATTTCACGTAACACAGCCCAATGATGATGAAATCTGTTTGATCGTTGAGGACAACGGAATTGGCATGGATACGGAAACAAAGAACAAGATGTTTACCCTTTTTTTTACATCCAAGGGCTCCCAGGGCACCGGCCTGGGTCTTTTCATCGCCCACCGGGTGATAAAATACCATGGGGGCAGTGTAACGGTTACATCACAGCTGGGAAAGGGCACCCAGTTCTCCATCCGGCTTCCCCGGAAAAAACCCGATAATGCGAAAACAGTGGAATTTCCCAAGACTGAACGGTAAGCCTCGACGACCCTGGCATGGCCGATGTTATGATCAAGGCCCTCTTTTGAACCAATGGACATGTGTGTATGTTTTCAGACCTGCAAACAAAGACCCCTTTTACCCTGGGGGTGGTCGGTGGCGGACGGGCCTGCTGTTTTTTTCTCGAACTTCTTGAATCATCAACCTTTCCATACCTTGAAATAGGGGTTTCTGCGGTGTGTGATATTAACCCCCGGGCCAAGGGCATGATCAAGGCCAAAGCCATGGGGATCGCCACCTTTACCAACCTCCAGGCGTTTTTCGACCATGACCATTTTGATGCCGTGATCGAGCTGACAAACAACAAAAGTCTTCCAGAACTCATCGCCATGCGCCCTGAAAATGTCGGACTTATCGAACATAATGTTGGACGTTTGTTGAAGAACCTGTTCCAGGCCAACCAGGACCTTGCCAGAACAAAGGAACAGGCCGCCCTTGATCGGGGATACTACAACATCTTTTTTCAGCAGACAAACCTCGGGGTTGTGGTACTGGACAGGGATTTTAATATTGTTGACGCCAACCGGGTTTACTTAAAAGCGGTGAAACAGACCAAAGAAAAGGTGGTTAATAAAAAATGCTATGAAATCGTCAAAGGATTCTATGCTCCCTGCCCCTCCACGGATACCGGCTTTGAGTGTCCGCTGATGAAAACCCTGGAAACGGGAAAGCCATCCCATATCATCCACGAGCATGAATCAAAACACGGAAAAACAAGTTATTTCAATATCTCTGCCTATCCTGTCAGGAACATCAACAACAGGATCACCAATATCATCGAGCTGTGGCAGAACATCACCAGCGAGATCTCCCAGAAATGGGAAAATAAGGTCAAACGCATCCATTCGGACATGAAAAAGGTGATCCAGGAGGACCGGCTGGTGGCCCTTGGAAAACTCGTTGCCAGCAGTGTCCACGAGATCAACAACCCCATACAGGGACTGCTCACCTACAGCCAGATCATCGAAAAGATGGCCGAAGGAAGCTCCATCCAGGGTAGTGACCTTGAGCAGCTTTGCCAGTTTTCAGCCCATATGACCAGGGAACTTGAACGGTGTGGAAACATCGTTTCAGGTCTTCTGGCCTTTTCCAGGGAATCGGCACATGAGTTTCTCAACCTTGACCTCAACGATATTCTAACGGCCATCATCTCCCTCACCGGCCACAAACTCGAATTATCCGGCATCCACCTGGACACATCCCTCTTTGAATCGCCCCTGGTGGTCCACGGGGACAAAAACCAGCTTCAACAAGGATTTTTAAACCTCATCTTCAACGCCATAGATGCCATGCCAGAGGGAGGCAAGCTGACAATAACCTCTTGGAAAGACGAGGAAAAGCAGAAAGCCTGGGTCGAGTTCCGTGACAATGGCTGCGGAATAACAGACCAGAACATGGAACATATCTTCGATCCCTTTTTTACAACCAAGGAAGAGGACGGCACCGGACTTGGCCTCTCCATTGTCTACGGCATTGTCAAGGACCACAGGGGAGATGTCAGTGTCAACAGTAAACCCGGCAGGGGAACTGTGTTTAAAATTTCATTACCATCGATTATGCCGGAAGCCTGATTAGAACTCCCTAAGGGGATCAAAGCCGTAAAAACCAACCTTCAAACCTCAGGAAAGTACCCCCCTTGCCAAGGTCAGGAGGCTTGCATGGACAAGAACATGAAAATCATGGTGGTGGATGATGAATCAGTGGTGCGGCAATCCCTCTACCACTGGTTTACAAGGGAAGGGTATTTTGCCGACACTGCTTGCGGCGGCAAAGAAGCGCTGGAAAAGCTAGAGTACCAGCGATTCGACATTCTGTTCGTTGACATGAAAATGCCCGGCATGGACGGATTTGAGCTGCTTGAAAAGGTCAGGCAGCTTTACAGTGATACGGCCGTGGTGATCATCACCGCCTACGGGTCCATCGATTCTGCAGTGAATGCCATGAAAGCCGGGGCATCGGACTACCTGCTCAAACCCTTTAAGCCGGACCAGCTGGCCCTGGTCATGGAAAAAATATACCAGCAGTTTAAAATCCGGTCCGAGTACCGCTACCTCAAGGGACAGATGGACCGCATCACCCGGTTTGACAACATCATCGGCCAGTCCGATGCCATGAACCGAATCTATTCCATGGTGGAGGATGTGGCCGTCTCGGACGCCCCGGTCCTGATCCTCGGAGAGACCGGCACCGGCAAGGAACTTGTGGCAAAGGCCATCCACGCCAAAAGCACCAGGCACAACATGCCCTTTGTGCCCATCAACTGCGGCGCCCTGCCCGACTCCCTCCTGGAGAGCGAGCTGTTCGGGTACGCCAGGGGGGCCTTTACCGGTGCCCACCAGGGCCGCAAGGGTTTTTTAGAGGTGGTATCCGGCGGCACCCTGTTCCTCGATGAGATCGGGGAGGTCTCCCAGAAAATGCAGGTGGATCTGCTGCGTGTGCTGGAGGAAAAAAAGATCACCCGCCTGGGCCAGTCCGACCCCATTGACGTGGATTTCCGACTGTTATCAGCCACCCGGCAGAACCTGGAAAACAAGATCAAAGACGGGGTGTTCCGCAGTGATTTCTACTACCGGATCAATATCATCTCCATTGCCATCCCCCCCCTGAGGGAGAGGGGCGGCGATATCGCCCTGCTCGCCCACCACTTCCTTGAAAAATACAGCCAGGAGACGGCCAAAAAGGTCGATGCCATTGACAACAAGGTGCTTGATGCGTTCCAGGAGTATCCCTGGCCGGGAAACGTCAGGGAGCTTGAAAACACCATGGAACGGGCCGTAGTACTGGCAAAGTCAAGGACCCTGACACTGGAGGATTTCACCTTTCTTCACAGACCCGGCGACACCAGCGATCAGGCGGACAAAACCGCCACCCTCCTTGATACGGAACGAAAACAGATCCAGCGGGTCCTTGAACAAACCAGCTTCAACATCACCCGTTCGGCAGAGATCCTCGGCATCAGCCGGACCACCCTGCACCGAAAAATCAACCGGCACAACATCCAACGCCCCTGAAAACCCGGCCGGTAAGGACCGCAGATAAAATAAAGTGGACGAAATTGCGCCGAACGTTGGCTCATATACAAGGCGCATCAAAGGTTTAATAGCAGGTCTATTAGGCCTTTGGTGCAACGCAGTAGATGAGTCAAAGGGCAAGTAATTTCGTTCACTTTATAAAATTTGCGGTCCTAAGGACCGTAGATAAAATAAAAGGGTAAAAAACAAAAAGCAGGTAAAATGGCAATGGAATTTGAGTAAAAAATTCAAAAAAAACTTCTCAAAACAGTCAGGGAGACTTATAATATTCTACCATTTGAACGATTTCAACACCCTTTAAAAAAAGGCCTTATCCAAAACCTATGGACATAATTTTAAAAAAAATTCTTGATTTTTTGGAAAAACAACGCCAGATTGACTTTTCAGGGCTTCACTCCACCATGATCCAGCGGCGGATTGATACAAGGGTAATCGCAACAGGTACTTGTGATTACAGCCGGTATTTTAATTTTATTGAGACGTTTCCAGAAGAGCTGGATTGTCTTATTGATGTTTTAACCATTAATGTCAGCCGGTTTTTCCGGAACGGTCTTGTGTTTGAATACCTGGCCAAACAGGTGCTTCCTGGTCTCATCCAGGGAAAAAACAGGGCAAAGGACCCTGTGATCCGCATCTGGTCAGCCGGGTGTGCAAAGGGAGAAGAGGCCTATTCCATGTCCATCCTGACGGATGATATCATGGAAAAGGAACCCATCTGCCCCAGAATTGACATTTTTGCCACAGATATTGACCAAACCATACTTAAAAAAGCCGCCCGGGCAGAATATAATGCAAAAAGTCTGCAATCGGTAAAATACAGGCTGGTGAAAAAATACTTTATCGAAAAAAACAAGCGGTTTTGTCTGATGCCGGAAATAAAAAAAACAGTGTTGTTTTCCGTTTATGACCTGCTGTCCAAAAAGGGCCACGCACCGCCGGAAAGTATATACGGCAGCTTTGATATTATCATGTGCAGAAATGTGCTGATTTATTTTGATCTTCAGCACCAGGAAATGATATTTAAAAAGCTGTACAAAAGCCTTGCAGATCAGGGGATACTCGTGCTGGGTGACGTTGAAACACCGCCCGGGTCTTACAGCCGGTGTTTTAAGCAGATAAACACCTGCTGCCCAATATACAGAAAAACCTGATCCTCTATTCCTGTCACTTGATGATCAAGTTTTTTAGGGGATAATTGATTAAGAACCCCCAGCGCTTGTTCTGTCAGGAACATTGAGAACCAAAGGAAGTAACAAATTATGAGGTTTAGATTTAAAAGTATTCAAACAAGAATGGCATTCTGGCTGTTTGCGGCATCTCTGGTCCCCCTGCTCATAATCAGCCTGACCATATCCCTGGACAGGGTATCTGGAATTAAAAAAAGCCAGCTGAGCAAACTGGCCGCCATCAATGAACTCAAGGTGGATCGAATTAAAAAGTGGCTCAGTGAAAGAATTGGAGATGTTACAACCATTTCCCAGGACCTTGAGATACGAAACCTGGAAAATCTTAAAAATGCCAGAAACCAGGATGTGGAAAAAGATGTCCTCCTTGAAAATATCAGAACCCTTTTACACCGGTACATTTTAAATTACCACGATTATTCAGAACTTTATCTTGTCCATCCCACATCTGGAAAGGTCATTGTGTCAACGGACAAACAGGCTGACGGCGCAGACAGATCAAGGGAGGACAGTTTTACAACGCCCCTGGAAACAGAGACCCTTTATATCAAAGATATCTTTTATTCAAACCGCAGCAAAACTCCGAGCATGGCCCTTTCCATCCCTGTTTTCTGCATTGCCCACGAACGAGAGCACATTGTGGGCATCCTGGTCGCCCAGATTGATCTGGGAAGATCTTTATACCCCCTTTTATTAAACCGGACCGGCATGGGAAAAACCGGGGAATCCTTGATAGTCAACAAAAAAGCCGTTGCCCTGAATGAACTCAGGTGGCATAAAAACGCCCCCCTTTCTTTAACAATAGATGCAGAACCAGCCAGGCTGGCCGCCAGGGGAAAAACCGGCGTGCTCCAGGCAGAGGATTACCGGGGGGTAACCGTCCTTGCTGCATATTCCCATATTCCGGACATTCACTGGGGACTGGTGGTTAAACAGGATCTAAAGGAAGTGTATGATCCTGTTAAAGACATGCTTTTCTACGTTGCCATGCTTTTTGTGATTGCCGCCCTTTTTGTGTTTGCGCTTTCCCTTTTTCTGGCACGCACCATATCCCGGCCCATTATTGAAATAACAGAAACCGCCAGGAAAATAAAAAAAGGCGATTTATCGGCCAGAAGTCATGTTACGGGTGTGGATGAACCCGCCCTTCTGGCAATGTCTTTCAATGACATGGCCCGGGCGGTCCAGACCCAGGAAGAATTAAACCATATAAATGATGAAATCACCCGCACCATGCTTGAAGCAGAGAATATCAACACATTCAGAGTCGATTTCCTGAAAAAACTGGTTACGTTAACAGATTCTCAAATGGGGGCATATTTTCTTTTAAACCGGGAAACAGACCGGTTTGACATCTTTACATCCATAGGAATTGACCATGAACTTGTCAGCAACTTTGACGTTCCCAGCCTGGAAGGGGACCTCGGCCTGGCCCTGGAAACCAAAAAAATTACCCGCATAAAAAATATTCCAGATGACACGGTGTTCAGCTTTAAAACATTTACCGGCAACATCAAGCCCAGAGAGATCATTCTCAGCCCCATTATCCTGAATTCCCACGCCACAGGGGTTATCTGTCTTGCCAGCATCACACCCTATCCAGACAAGATCTTTGATATCATGGCACTGCCCTGGACCAGACAGCTGGAAACCGCCCTGACCATCATGCTGGCCAATGAAAAAAAGGCTTTGATGGCCGAAGAACTTCAGGCCCAGGCAAATGAACTCCAGCAGCAGTCTGAAGAATTAAAGCAGCAGAACATTGAACTGGAGGTCCAGAAAAATCAGGTTGAAACGGCAAACAGGATGAAAAGCGAATTTCTATCCAATATGAGCCATGAACTGCGCACCCCGCTGAATTCAGTCATGGCGCTGTCAAGGGTGCTGTTGTTGCATTCAGCAGAGAAACTTTCCAGTGAAGAAGCCGGGTATCTGGAAATCATAGAGCGCAACGGCAAAAACCTGCTCTCCTTAATCAATGATATCCTTGACATGTCCAAAATAGAAGCTGGAAAACTGGAATTAACCCCTGCGCCTTTTTCCATTTCCTCCACCATTGAAACCATTATCGAACGGCTTGCACCCCTTGCCAGGGAAAAGGACATCAAGCTGGATATGACACTCCCCAAAGATCTGCCGTTGATTGAAAGTGATGAAACCCGGGTCACCCAGATCATCCAGAATATTGTAAACAACGGGATAAAATTTACAGACCAGGGGCATGTCCATGTCCATGCCAAACATGATAACACCCATATTTACCTTGACATCAGCGATACTGGAATTGGAATCGCGTCAGAAGATCTGACCCGGATATTTGCGGAATTCATTCAGGTTGACGGCAGTTCCGCCCGGCACCATGAAGGGTCTGGCCTGGGCCTTGCCATTGCATACAAATGCGCGAAAATGCTCGGCGGCGGCCTGACAGTTGAAAGCACACCGCAAAAAGGGTCCACCTTCAGTCTTACCCTGCCGGTAAAATGGACGAAAACCTTACCTGAAGCGGATGCCCGGGACCTGAAACCATTTTCAGACAAAACCGTTGCACCGGAAAATACGAATCAACCGGACAATCAAAATGAACCTGACAATCAAAATAACGGGGTAAGAAAAAAAGCCCCCCGGATCAAAGCACGAATCCTCCTTGTGGAAGACAATGAAGCCGCCGTGATCCAGGTAAAAACCATCCTTGAAAACAACGGATACACAGTGGATACGGCCAGGGGCGGCAGACAGGCCCTTGAATATGTGAAAACCACCATTCCCGACGGCATTGTCCTTGACCTGATGATGCCGGAAGTGGACGGATTTGCGGTATTGGAAAACATAAGAAGCACCCCGGCCACCCGGGAAATCCCTGTGCTGATCCTGACGGCCAGGGACCTGACCCGCAACGATCTGAGCCGGCTCTCAGCCAACAAAATCCAGCAGCTGATTTTTAAGGGAGAAGTGGACCCGGACGGACTGCTTTTTAAAATAGAACTCATGCTCCAGGCAAAATTAGGCAGCGCCCCTGAGCCCATGAACAAAACGCCTGAAACCAGCCCAGAGGAAGATTTGCCTGCTCCCCCTTCCTCTGAAATTGAAGAAACGCCTGACTCCTCCCTGCCGGATCAATCCCTGAAACCGAAAAAAATAATGGTAGTGGAGGACCACCCTGACAATATGAAAACCATCAAAGCCATATTGCAGAACCGATATACCCTCCATGAAGCGTTTAACGGGAAAACAGGGCTTGAAATGGTATGGGCGGTTCAGCCGGATCTGATTCTCCTGGACATACTATTACCGGAAATGGACGGGTTTACCGTTGTCAGGCAGATCAAACAGGACTCCAGAACCGCTCATATACCAGTCATTGCCATGACCGCCCAGGCCATGAAGGGGGACAGGGAAAATATTCTCCAGGCAGGGTGTGACGATTATATGTCCAAACCGGTCAACCCCCTGGAAGTGATTGAAAAAATAGACAAATGGCTGAAACGGTTAAATTGAGGAGAAACACAGCTGTGGCAAAGATACTTGTAATAGATGACAAAAAAGACAATCTCATTGTAATGTCTGCCATGTTAACAAGAATGATTGACAAATGTCAGGTCATCACTGCCGGATCAGGAAAGGAAGGGCTGGAAAAGGCCGAGACCCAGGCGCCGGATACCATTCTTCTGGACATTAAAATGCCGGGGATGGACGGATACGAGGTATGCAGACGACTCAAAAAAAACACAGTCACCCGGTACATTCCCGTGATCATGATTTCCGCCCTTAAAACCGAATCCGCTGACCTTGCCAGGGGCCTTGAATGCGGAGCTGATGCTTACCTTGCCAAACCTGTTGACGGATATGTGGTGACTGCCCAGGTCAATACGGCACTTCGGATAAAACGATCCGAGGATCTGCTGCGCAGTCAGAAACAGCTGCTGGAAGACATGGTAAAAGAGAGAACTGAAAAACTCTACCTTTCCCAGAAAAAACTTGATATTAAAAATAAAATTGCAGAATCCTTTCTCTTTGAAAATGACGAGGAAAGCTATCTCAAGGTAATAAACGTTACCATGGATGCCCTGCAAAGCCATCACGGCACCATCGGATATATTGATGAAAACGACTCCCTGGTCTGGACAGCCATGCCAGGCAGAAGTTTTGAACACTGCCGGACACAGGACAAAACCCTTGTTTTTCCAAAAGAAAAATGGACCGGCCTATGGGGAAAAGCCCTGGCCGGAAAAAAAACGTTTTCTTCCAATGGTCCCTTTCATCTGCCCGGGGGACATATGGATATCACCCGGGCCATTGTCACCCCCCTCCTTTACAAGGGAGAGCTGGTCGGATGTATTCTGCTGGCCAACAAAGATTCAGACTATACAAATGACGACAGTCTGCTTTTAGAAGAAATTGCCCAGTATATCGCCCCTGTTGTCCACGCCAGACTTCTGAGCTACTGGCAGAACCAGAAGAAAAAGGAACTGGAAGCCCAGCTGCTCCATGCGCAGAAAATGCAGTCCATTGGTATCCTGGCCGGTGGGATTGCCCATGATTTCAATAATATTCTGTTTCCCATAGTGGGTATCTCTGAAATGATGATGGGGGACATTTCTCCGGACAGCCCGGAACAGGAAAACCTCAGGGCCATTTACAACGCTGGCACACGGGGAAGAGATCTGGTCAAACATATTCTGGCCGTGGGACGTCAGTCAGAAGACAATACGTTGCCGGTTCAGATTCAAAAGGTCTTAAAGGAGGTGCTCAAGCTGTCCCGGTCCACCATACCTTCCAATATAGAAATCAAAACAGATATCCAGGAAGACTGCTGCGCCATAAATGCAAACCCCACCCGGCTGCACCAGATTGCCATGAACCTGATCACCAATGCCTATCATACAGTGGAACATATCAACGGGACGATATCCGTTGAATTAAAGGAGATTGTACTTAAAAAAAACAATGCCTCTCAGGATGCTCCTTCCCTTGAGCCGGGCAGATATGTTCTTTTATCCGTAGCGGATACTGGGTCCGGCATTGATCCGAAAATCCTGGATAAAATTTTTGTTCCCTATTTTACCACCAAAGGAAAGGAAAAAGGCACTGGTCTTGGGCTTTCAGTTGTCTACGGTATTATCAAGGAATACAAGGGGGATATAAAAGTCTTCAGCGAACCTGGAAAGGGGACCCGGTTTAATGTATATCTGCCCCCTGCAGAAAACAGCTCCGAAGATACACCCAAAAAAGAAAACATCTCTCTTCCCATGGGCAGCGAACATATCCTTCTGGTGGACGATGAGGTCTCCATCGCCAGAGTTGAAGAAATCATGCTTGAACGTCTGGGGTATCAGGTGACATCCTGCACCAGCAGTCTGGATGCACTGGAGAAAATCAAGGCAGACCCCCACGGATTTGATCTGCTGCTCACAGATATGACCATGCCGGGCATGACCGGTGAAACACTGGCCCAAAAAGTCCATTCCCTGCGCCCGGATCTGGGGATTATCATGTGTACTGGATTCAGTGAAAGCATCAACAGGGAAAAAGCGCTGGCCACCGGGATAAAAGCCTTTCTCATGAAACCGGTATTAATAAGGGATATTGCCGATACCGTCCGCAATGTCCTTGATGAAACCTGATCCGCCTGGATATGCAGGAACAGAAAAAATCAATCCATATCAGCCGGGACACCCTGCACCGGAAAACCAAGCGGCACAACATCAACCGCCCTTGAAAAATGCCGTTGGCCATCATGTCTTGAGAAAGGCTGAAACCAGCCGGTCCCATCCGATCTCCGGGT
>Ga0102940_1001139_pt1 | contig 17475 bp, 13 predicted proteins | sample SalPonR2_C_D1_MG_FD_78215 | JGI IMG/M metagenome (GOLD analysis project Ga0102940, IMG submission 78215) | Salt pond soil microbial communities from South San Francisco under conditions of wetland restoration - Salt Pond MetaG R2_C_D1_MG | ecosystem: Environmental > Aquatic > Marine > Intertidal... | reverse complement strand
GCAGTATTCAGTGAGCAGTATTCAGTGAGCAGTATTCAGTGAGCAGTATTCAGTGAGCAGTATTCAGTGAGCAGTATTCAGTGAGCAGTATTCAGTTTGCAGTATTCAGTTTGCAGTATTCAGTGAGCAGTATTCAGTAATCAGGAAACAGTAGATAGTAGATGATAGATAGACATGAGAATAATTAAACGATTTTAAAAATCCCGAGAGCACTTCGACAGAAAAACTTTAAAACATTAAATTTATAAACTCATAAACCATTAAACTTATAAACTCATAAACCATTAAACTTATAAACTAGTAATCATAAAAAACTTAAAACAATGAGTAATTATCACATTAAAAATTTTGAAGAGTATTTTCAGGTGTATAGAAAATCAGTCAGAAACCCGGAATCTTTCTGGGAAGAGATTGCTGAAGAGCATTTTACCTGGCAAAAACGCTGGAACAAGGTGTTGAGTTGGGATTTCAAGAAGCCTGAAATTAAATGGTTTGAAGGCGCCAAGCTCAACATTACAGAAAATTGTATCGACAGACATTTATGGTCTAAAGGCGATAAAACAGCCATTTTATTTGAACCTAATGATCCTAATGAAGAAGCCGAACATATTACCTATAAGCAGTTGCACGAGAGGGTTTGTAAATTTGCAAATGTTCTGAAGTCCAGAGGCATAAAAAAAGGAGATCGGGTTTGTATTTACCTGCCTATGATTCCTGAACTCGCCGTTTCTGTATTGGCCTGTGCAAGGATTGGCGCTATACACTCGGTTGTTTTTGCCGGTTTTTCTTCTACTGCGCTTTCTACGCGTATCAAAGATTGCGATGCCAAAATGGTACTCACCTCAGATGGGTCGTATCGCGGTTCGAAAACGATTGATTTAAAAGGCATTGTTGATGCGGCTCTAGAAGACTGTCCGGGCGTAGAATCTGTTTTGGTAGCCAAACGCATTAAGGCCGATATTCATATGAAAGAAGGCCGTGACGAATGGTTGCAGCCACTCCTGGATGAAGCGGAATCTACCTGCGAGATTGAAGTCGTGGACGCTGAAGATCCACTATTCATTTTATATACTTCAGGATCGACAGGGATGCCAAAAGGCATGCTGCATACTACTGCCGGCTATATGGTGTATTCTGCCTACACTTTCAAAAATGTTTTTCAATACCGGGAAGATGATGTGTATTGGTGTACGGCAGATATCGGTTGGATTACCGGACACAGCTATATCGTATACGGCCCATTAGCTAATGGCGCCACAACAGTAATGTTTGAGGGTGTCCCTAGCTATCCGGACTTTGGCCGGTTTTGGGAAATAGTAGAAAAGCACAAAGTTAATCAGTTTTATACCGCACCAACAGCCGTTAGAGCTTTGGCCAAACACGGCACAGGATTGGTAGACAAATACGATTTATCCAGCTTAAAAGTATTAGGCTCTGTTGGTGAACCTATTAACGAAGAGGCCTGGAATTGGTATAATGACAATGTAGGTAAAAAGAAATGTCCGATTGTAGATACCTGGTGGCAAACCGAAACCGGAGGTATTATGATAACACCTATCCCTTTTTCTACCCCAACTAAACCGACCTATGCCACCCTACCGTTTATTGGTATTCAACCTGCATTGATGGATGAAAATGGTGAAGAAATTAAAGGCAATCAAGTCGATGGTCGTTTATGCATTAAATATCCCTGGCCATCTATGGCGAGGACTATTTGGGGGAATCATCAACGTTACAAAGACACTTATTTTTCAGCTTTTGAAAATAAATATTTTACGGGTGACGGCGCTTTACGAGACGAAGTCGGTTATTACAGAATTACAGGTCGTGTAGATGATGTTATCATCGTTTCCGGCCATAATCTTGGTACAGCGCCAATTGAAGATGCCATAAACGAGCACAACGCCGTGGCCGAATCAGCAATTGTCGGTTACCCGCATGACATAAAGGGTAATGGCTTATTTGGGTTCATCACCCTTAAAGATACAGGAGAAGTTCGAAATCATGAAAACGTAAGAAAAGAAATCAACCAATTAATAACCGACAAAATCGGACCGATTTCGAAACTGGATAAAATTGAATTTGTCAGCGGACTTCCAAAAACCCGCAGCGGTAAAATCATGAGACGCATCCTAAGAAAACTTGCCTCTCACGAATACGATCAACTCGGAGACACTTCAACTCTACTCGATCCGGGTGTGGTTGATGAAATCAAGGATAAAGTGATGGCTGGCAAAGCCTGATTTTTGATTTCAGATGTTTAAATTATTGCGAAAAACACGGGATTCTTCACAGAGGAGTCCGTGTTTTTCTTCGTTTATAAAAGTGATGAAATTCGATACGGGTAACTAAATAATTAAAAAATCTAATCTGAATTCAGCAAGAATTTAATTTGTAAAAAACAAAAAAATAGTTTTAAATCCGGATTTTACTGATGGTGATTGTCGGTATGTCCAAACCCATTCTTCGGTCAAATTTTGCACTACTACATTAATATTAGCCTATCTCAAAATCAAGTTGTCTGCCTTCAGCTTTTGCTTTGTTATCTATATTGATACCAACCGACATCCCAATGACCATTCCTATAGGTAAGCCCAAACCTAAAAGAGCCATATTATCTAATGCCATTCCAAAACCAATACCTAAAGGCAGCCCGAAAGCAGACATGCCTATGGCCAACCATAAATTCCGGTAGTGATGTTTTACCACAATTTTGGCTTTTTGCTCAACCTGTTTCACAATTTTTAATTGCTTTTTCTTTATTTCACTTTTTAATACTTTTGAAGAGTCTGAGATGGTATTTAAATGTTCAATCTCTTTGTTAATCAATTCAACGATTTCATTCTTTAGTGCTTTTTTCTTAAGTTCTAAAAGCAACCTATTAAAGTTTGAACAGGCTTTGTCTAGTTTCCGATCTGTTTTTGTATCGATTTTAGGACTAAATTTTATAATTTCCAAAACGAATAAATTTTTGTATTGAATATTATTTTAAAAGTAATAAAATATTGTTGTTTTAAGTATCTGAAGTTTCTGAGTTTTCCGTTTATAAAAGTGTATATCCTTTAAATTCTGAAATTTGGTTTTATAATATTATAAATCAACACTTTAATGTTAATGTTATCCTGCCTCACCGGCATCTTTGTGGTAAGGATCTTGCGTTACTTTTCCAATGCATAATTACAGTTTAATTCCTGAAGGTCTTCCCCAAGTTCAGTTACTCTTTCAAATTCTGTTTCAGATAAGTGTTTTCATACATTTTTGATAATGTATTTTCAATTTCACTTGCCTTATAATTTATAATCGTGTAATGAAATAAGCATTATGATGCAAAATATCCTGCAACATCCGTATAAGGCTATTCATGTGGTTAGTGTACATATGATCCTGAACTTTACAAATACTAGTATAAGATTTTTGATATCAATTGAACGCGCCATAATTTCAAGGATTCATTTTACTGTCAAATATACCTTCTCATTATAAAAATTGGAATTTTAACGCCTTATATAGACACAAAAAAACCGCTCCAAAATTGAAGCGGTTTGCTACTATAGGTGTAATTCGAATTACTTAATATCTACAACTTCTATTTCAAAAGTTAAATCCTGGCCTGCTAGGGGATGGTTGGCATCAACAACGATATGATCATCGTTTACGGCTGCAACTCTTAATTGTCTTTCGCTGCCATCGGGGTTTTTAGAGACTAAACCCATACCAACTTCCGGCTTAATTTCTTCCGGCAGTTGTGCTTTATCTACTTTTTGAAAAAGCTCATCCTGTTTGTCTCCGTAGGCTTCGTCTTTAGGGATGTTTATGGTTTTCTTTTCATTAACTTTCATATCAATGATGCCTTTTTCAAAACCAGGAATCAACATGCCCTGTCCTAAAGTAAACTCTAATGGATCGCGTTCTAAGGAACTGTCAAAAACTTGTCCGCTTTCAGTTAATTTTCCTGTGTAGTGTACTTTTACTGTGTCGTTTTCTTTAACTTGACTCATAAATAATTTTTTTGCAAAGATACAGGTCTAATTAAAGTATATCGAATTTATTTCAGATATATTTAAAAGCAGCTTAAGGTCAGTAATCACAGCATTTACAATGTTTACAAAAAGTTAAAAGAGATGATTATTTATGTAAATGAAATTAAAATATTTTTCAGAGGTCTGTAATTAGTTACTCACTTTAAACCCAAACGGAATTGCATATGTCAGTCCCGTCTCGACTATTCGATACCTGGAACAGTCGAAGCCTATTTTAATTGACGAATAATTGTCTTCCATGCTACTACTGACGTTTTTACTCAACTAATTGATTTTATGATATATAAATTGGTTTATAAGTTTTCACTCTGCTTGTACTAAACTTGATTTAGTAAGGGAAATACTGATGGGCACTAGTGCTATCGAAGTAAAGGCTGTTATCTCGTGATAAATTTATGCTTAAAAAACACCCATCTTCCTGTCTTCCCTCTTTGGGAAGAGGCAAGATTTTAACTTCATTAAACGTCAGCAACAATTAATTGAATTTCTTAAAATTTCCAGAGGCTCGATTTGACATAAAGTGCAATATTTACATAAATCACCGAAAAAGATCATTAGTAGGCTCAGAAAATCTTTACGGCTTTTATTTAAAGGTTAAATTTTAAGTCACTAGCTCACAACCGACCTCTATATCAAATTTTATAGGCCTTAATCTCTTCTATACGTTTAAGCACGTTTTCTTCCGTTTTGTAGAGTTTGTCTTTACAAATTTTCAGTAATTCTGAAGCCTTTTTGATCTGGGCTTCTAAATCATCGATATTTATTTCTGCATTTTCAATATCTTCAACGATTTTTTGAAGTTCTGTATAAGCTTCGGTATAAGTTTTCGTTTTCATAATTAAGATTTTGATTTTGTTTTGACCTCACTTTCAATACTGCCTTTATAAAATGTGGTGTTTAAAGTATCGCCTGGTTTTAAACCTTCAGCGTCAAATACGGTTTTACCATTTCGTGTGGTAATACTAAATCCACGCTTTAAGGTCTGCCTGGGATCGAGAAGCTTCAGTTTTTGTTGCAAAACATCCATGTATCCGGAGTGGCGTTCGAGGTAACGATTTGTGTTGCGAATCAGTTGCAATTCAAGTTGAGACAAAGCAGTATTTTGCTGTCGAAGTCGGTTTAATGTATAGACCTCAAAGAGTTTATTGAGGTTTTGTAATTCAATAGTGGTGGCATTCAAATCACTTCTGACCTGCTTTTCCAAATTTCTGATATAACTACTCAGGTTCTGCTGGACAACATCAAATTGTTCCACCAGAAATTCTGCCAGTTTTGTCGGGGTAATAAAGCTTTTGTAACTGACCAGTTCGGTGACTGTTCGGTTTGACGAATGGCCGATTCCTGTGAAAACGGGTAAAGGACAAGTGGCTATATTTTTGGCCAGACTATAATCATCGTAAGCTGAAAAGCCAACCTCATCACCACCGCCTCTGATGATGGCGACGGCATCGAATAGCTTTGGATATTGACTGATGACCTGAATCTGTCGGCTTATACTGGTAATGGCTCTTTCACCCTGAAGCACTGCCGGAAATAATTTGTAATGAAATTGAAACTGTTTTGGATTTCTGGCGATGACATCTTCAAAATCACCAAATCCCTTACTGGACTGAACCGAGATTACCGCAATGGTTTTGGGTAGCAAAGGCAATTTTAGACTTTTATTCAAATCAAAGAGCTTTTCCTGCTTTAATGCTTTGATGGCCTCTTGTTTTTTTCTGGCCAGTTCGCCTAAAGTATAATCCGTATCAATATCCAGGATATTGAGAGACAAACCGTGAACGCTGTGATAGTTCACAGAAATTTTAGCCACAATGGTCATATCATCCTTCAGCGCCTCCCCTATATCTTTGAATTTTGCCGTAATGGCATTAAAATTAGCCTTCCAGATCGTTGATTTAAACTGCGCCCTGAGCGTATCTTTTTGTTTATCGACCAAATCCGGATAAGCGTGACCACTTTGTTCGTAGTAATTCAGCTTAAGAATTTCAGCCTTGACCCAATAGGTCTGACTGGCATGTCCCCGAAATAAATTCCGAATGGACCTGGACAGATCGTATAAGCTATAGACTTTTTTGGGGTACAATTGAAACTGATTTTTTATCTTAAAACAACGACATATACCACATTGCGAATAATGTAATATTCAAGCATGTGCTTTATAAGTTGACTTGGAACAAATTTAAGTAATTCGATGCATTACAGGTATTGAAATTGAGAATATCGAAAATAAAGCTTAAATAGGTCTACTTAAATTTATATCTAAGAATTATATAACAACTTGAATTGCCAAAAAACGCAAGTTTGACATTATATTGTAATTTGGTTATTGATTTTTTTGTCCTGAAAAAGTTGACAATTTATTCGGATTTAATACTTAAAGTTAAGAACTTTTTTCTTTGTTATAATACGAAAAATTTACTTTTTCAAGTATATAGTACTATTTTTATTAGAATCAAGTACTTCTAATTTATCAATTTGGCATACATTGTTTTCATTGATGTCATCCTTTTCGATTATGATGGCAAAAGGCTCTATCTCTGAACATAATTTTTTAAAGTTTTCGGTTGAAAGATTTTTTATTTTTCCATTACTGTAAAACTGACTTGAATAACTTTTGTTATTCAGATGATAAAGCTTGTATGACGATAGTACCTCATAATCTAAAATATATTTGTCGGTTTTAGCATAATATTTTACTTGACTCTCGAGTAAAAATACGGTAGTAGCCAGAACGATGATAGTAGGGAAAATAAGACTCAAACGAATTGCTATTTTCTTTTGTTTGTAATTTGGCCAGTAATGGCTAATCAACAATCCGATAGGTATAATAGACGGTAAAATATAAGTGTGAATCAAACTGCTTGAAAATGTAAAGAAAAAGGGGGGCCACAATAACCATAGTAAAAGAAAGCACACCCATTTATTTTGCAAAATTTCTCGTCTTGACTTCCATAGTTTAACTGCTAAAATCTGTATCCAGGGAAAAGCAAATACAAAAAGAAAAATCCAAATGATTCCGAAGGGTTGTGTTTTGGCGAAGCCATACTTGTCACCATCCCAGCCATTAGAATCAAAGAAACGCCTGAAATGTTCGCCAATGATAAAATATTCTAAGAATCCGGTGGTTTTCCGCTCTGCCAGAAAATACCAGGGTAGTGCAATAATCATTAGTATTAGTAATCCAAAAATTAAATTTGTGTTCTTAAAAAAAGTTTTTATTTTTTTGTGGTAAAGGCTAAAAACAAAAAGAGGTGGAATAGTTAGGATAAAAATGATAGGCCCCTTAGCCAACAGTCCTAAGCCTAGAAAAACATAAAATGAATAATGCCAAAGGTTTAGTTTATTAGTCTGAATAGTTTGCCAATAACTTAAAAAGACCATGGCCACACATAAAGCCAAAAACGTGTCCGTAGAAACTACGCCGGCGTGTAATAAAAACTCTGGAATAGTCAGTAAAACAAAACAACAAAGCAAGCGTGCTTTTCTGGATTTTACAAACTTAGAAACGATGTAAAGCATAAAAACAGTAGCTAAAAGATAGGGCAGACGCACCGCAAATTCATTATCTCCAAAAAGTTCCATGCTTAATGCCGATAGCCAAGTAGACAGAGGTGGTTTAGCCCAAAACGGTACACCGTAATCTATCTGGGGTGTAATATAATTATTCGTTTCCTGCATAATTCTGGCAATCTCTGCATAACGAGCTTCGGTTTTGTCCATTAGCGGTACGATAGCATTAAGGAAACCCCTCAAAACAATAAGGAATACAATGGCAAACTCATATTTATACTTTTTAATGAACACCATGATATTGTTTTTTAATGAGATAAAACTCATAAAACATTCTAAAAAAGTAGGTCAATTTTACCTTAGATCCATCAATATCTACCCAGGACTTTAAGGGGATCTCTCGTGCAAATTGTTTTAATTCTGTTTTGGAATAAAGATCTATGATACGGAAAAAAATCTCTACATCAAATAACCATGCAGATATAAACGGCTCTTCGAAGACCTTAAAAGCAAGATCACTGTTAAAAATTTTACAACCACATTGAGTGTCATAAATGCTAACATCTAATATATTGGCTATGATCGTTGCCACCATTCGTCCGGAATAATGCCTAAAGGAAGAACGGCTTATGCTATTATCAACTTTTGAAATTCGAGATCCAAAAACAAAGTGTATCTTTCGATTCAGATTGCTGGATAACGCATTACATTCTTCTAAGGAAACCGATAAATCAGCATCGAGGTACGCTATTTTGCTCGGGTTTAATTTTTCATATTTAATGTAGGAAACAGCTGTTCGTATGGCTTCAGCTTTTCCACTATTTCTATCAGAAACACAAACGTGAACCCTGTCATTGAATTTTGCTTTGATTTCATTTAAGACGAAAATCGTGTTATCCGTAGAACCATCATCAGAAAAAACAATACTAACATCTTTTTCTTTTTTGAGGAATTGGAAAAATGCCACCTTGTCTATCCTGTTATATTCTAGATAACAAGGTATAATAATAATCATCATGTTTTTCATATTTAGAAAAAACTTCGGCTAAATTTTTATTTATAAAAACAGGTTTTTTATCTAATGATACTACCTATATTTTTTTTGATTAAAACTTTAAAGAAAATGAGACACCTAAGTTTTCATTGATAAGGCTGGGTACAACAAAAACATTCTTAGAATTTTTAAAAGGGTTCCATTCAAATAAATAGTCTAATTGATAAACTAAACGTGTAATAAGTATTCCTATTCCTGCACCCATAAGAATATCAGAAACCCAATGAGCATCTTTTGCAATTCTTAAATATCCGGTAGTTGCAGCAAAGGCATAACCACTGTAAGCAAGAATTGGGCTGGTATCTTTAAATTCTTCGAAGAGTATAGTAGCAGTTGCAAATGCGCTGGCAGTATGAGCCGATGGTAGTGCATTTTGGTTAGAAAAATTCGGCCTCATTTTGTCTATACTGCTTTTTAGTCCAGATGTTATTAAACTAGTCAATGTTAAAGAGATTGCTGCATTTTTAGTTTGATCAAACCAGTGGTTTCTGGCCTCAACATCAAAAATATCGGCAATATACATTTGTGCCAGTGGTACGTACCTTGTATAATCATCTATTCTTGTACTGAAATTTCCATGTGCCGCATTTCCAAAATTTAATTGGAAGTTATTTTCAAAAGCAGTATTGGTGATCAAAAGAGACGATCCTATCAAAGCGGAAGGGATCAAAGCTTTTTTCAAAAAAGATTTTGAGCGTTCAACTTCAGCAATGCTATCATTTTGTGCCAAAAGTGTCGTATTGAATGTAACCAAGGTCATAAATAAAATCAAAATGACTGAAGGCAATTTTCTGTTTTTTAATAATTTAATTTGATTCTCACAGTTTTGCAGTGATTTCAGTTTTTCATTTTCATCAATTTTAAAATTTGGTAATTGTTCTATGGAATGCAACAAGGTCGTGATGGCGTTTTTATCTACACTTAAGGATGTGCTGTGGTTTCCATAAGGTTCGTAAGCTAGAGTGCTAGTCACTTTAAACAAACCAAAGGTAGTGGTGTTTGTCGATGCAGCGAGATGCATTATACCGTTGTCTGCAGTAATGAATAGTTCACAATTTTCTATTATTGCAGCGATATCTCTTAAGTTGTTACTGTAATAATGAGTTGTTTTAAAGTCTAGCTGGGACACATTTTCTTTTGGTAGAATTTCTATAATCTGGTGGTCTGGGAAATAAGATTTCAATTTGTTATAACAACTTATCCACCATTTTTTTGACAGCATTTTATCGCCGGTGGCGAATGTATAAATGGCAATAACAGGTTGGTCTGTTGAGGTATAGTTGGTCAATATATCATAACCTCTGGTTATTTCCTTAATCGATAACTTCAAATCCAGTTTTGCATAAGTTGATTTTGTTAAGGGAAACTTGAGATCCAGGGCATTTTTAAAATTATAGATAGGATTTTGGGCTATGTGTTTGGGTTTATTCAAAGTGTTTTCTTCAGAATCGTAAATCTTATGTTTACACTTAGAAAGTTTTAAAAATATCTTTCCAGAGTTAGAATATTCAACAGCTGAAATGCCTACGTCGTATCTTTTTGTGATCGCCTTAAACAATACATTTAAATAAGTAAACAGGTTTTTAAAAGGCTTTTGGGGTAATGAGTGAATGTGATTTATACTATCGTAATTCTTAAATAAAATTTTAGACAGCCTGCCATTTACCAGCAGGTCAATCTCGGCATTTGGATATGTGGCTTCAATTTCCTGAAGCAGTGGTGAAAGTAAAAGTTGATTACCTAACCTGTGATTTGGTCTAATGACTAAAACCCGAATCTTCTCCTTAGTGTTATAGAAAGAAGTGGCTATGGGTAAATTTTTGTTGACAAATGAACTTGTTATAAGCTTTAAAAAGGCTCTTTTGTAGGGGTTAAGACTCTTGTACATATTAAATTACTTGTTTTTTAGGTTTAAATTTTATTTAATAATGGCTAGAGTAGAGTTTTAAATAGGCTTCTGGATTTAGGGTTATTTATTGTATACTTTTATTTCTAATACAGGAAAATCTAAGTTGACCCTATTTTTTTTAAAAAAAAGTTTAAGTTTGAAGCCTATTTGAACTTTATATTAGAACCCTTAAATGAAAAAGGAGCCGTCTGTTTGTGATGACAATGTATTTGAAAAATTATTCCGAAAACACTATGAACCGGCGACAAGATTTATTTACTACAGGTGTGGTAATCTTCAACAAGCAGAGGATATCGTTCAAAATGTGTTTGTTAAAATTTGGAACAATTGTTCTAAAATAATTTATTCCACAGTCAAATCTTACATTTATACAGCGTGTAATAATTCGTTTATAAATGAACACGAACACAAAAAGGTAGTTTTAAAGCATCAAAAAAATACTAAGAATACTGCCAATAACGAATCTCCAGATTTCCTGATAGAAGTTGAAGAATTTAGAGTTAAGCTCAAGGAAGCCATCGCAAACTTAAACTCAAAAGAAAGAGAGGTTTTTTTATTAAGTCGGATTGAAAAGAAAACCTATAAAGAAATTGCCGAAATCAAAGGTTTATCGGTTAAAGCCATCGAAAGAAGAATGAGCAAAGCATTGAAACAGCTTCGGGAAGATTTAGGAAAGCATATAAAAATATAATAGGGTGTTATTGATATGACTTGTACTATAAGAAAGACTGATTAATTATGAAAAAAAAATACAATACCGATGATTCATTTCTGCTGCGTTGGATACAAGGTAAACTCAGTCCAGAAGAACTTGAGACATTTAAAAAGTCTGATGCTTATAGACAATATAAAGCTATTAATGACGAATCTCAAAAGCTATCAGGCCCCGATATAGATGTAGATTCTGCATTTAATAAGGTTAGAAACACCCTTAATACCCGGAAGAAAGAAACCAAATTGGTTAATCTAAAGCTGGCCATAGGCGTTGCAGCCCTGCTTATCATATTGCTGGGTATTTTTAGTTTTTACGACAAGACCTATGAGAATGGAATTGGAAAAACCCAGACGATTGTCTTAAGTGATGGCTCTGAAGTCATTTTGAATGTAAACTCCAGCTTATCTCATAGACGCTTTTTTTGGTCTTTGGATAAAACAGTGGAATTAAAAGGTGAAGCTTACTTTAAAATCGAAAAAGGAGATGGTTTTAGTGTGACAACCACACAAGGAAAAGTAAATGTACTTGGCACTAAATTTAACCTAAAAAATTGGGATGACTTAGAATTGAGTTGTTTTGAAGGAAAGGTAGAATATAAATCTAATGTACCAAACTCAAAGTCAAATATTCTGTCCAAGGGCATGAAAATAATTGATAGAACAGATCGAATTACTGAAAGTGTTTTTAGCAATAATTCCCCATCATGGTTAGATGGTAGATCCGATTTTGAAAACAAGCCTCTTTACATGGTTTTAGAGGAATTATCAAACTATTATAACATTGAATTTAATGTTGATGGCATAGATACAAATAGGCTATACAATGGAAGTTTTGTGCACAATGATTTAGAGCTGGCACTAAAGTCCACCTTATCAGCAATGAATATAAAATATACAAAACAGCAAGACGTTTATATATTATCATCCAAATAGTTGAGGTATAGATTAATATCTATGAGATTTTGCATTACAATTGTTTTCGTTTTTCTTACTCATATAGCAATTGGACAACAGACAAAAGGATTTAATTTCAACAACGACAATCTAGAAGACGTACTTAACACCTTAGAAAGAAGATTTGATGTTAGTTTTTCTTATGCTTCAGATATTATAGACAATAAGAAGGTAACGTTTAGCATAAGAGAGGCTAATCTAAGTCAATTATTGGATATCCTCGAATCTCAGACAAGTTTGGTCTTTGAAAAAATATCTGATACGCAGTTTATTCTTAGCAAGAATACTGCAGAAGGATTTTTTTGCGGATACGTTTTAGATTCCGAAACCAAACTTCCCATACCTTTTGCAAGCATAAGTTCGAACGATGAACAGCAATTTTCAACCGACCCCAAAGGTTTTTTTAGGTTTAAAAGATCTGAACAAAATACCTACGTCATTAGAAAAAATGGATATCAAGAGTTGATCATTAAGGCTAACGAGGAATGTGATCAATATTACTTAACGTATTCTTCTCAGACCTTAGATGAAGTTATCATAGACGGTTATGTGACCTCAGGCATAGATAAAAAGAGCGATGGGGTCATAGAAGTTAACAGCAAGGCACTCGGGATCTTACCAGGCTTGGTTATCCCTGATGTATTGCAAAGTGTGCTGCTTATACCAGGAATTAACAGTTTGAACGAATCCGTTACAGATATACAAATAAGAGGCGGAATGCCAGACCAGAACCTTATTTTGTACGATGGTATTGTATTGTACAATACCGGTTATTTATATGGTATGTTTTCCAATTTAAACCCTTATGCGACAGAAAGGGCCAGAGTGGTTAAGTCCGGGGCCAATGCAGTATATGGCGATCGTATATCCGGTATTATCGATATATCTACTGGAGAAACTATTCCAGAAAAAAGAGAGATAGGGCTTGGTGTAGATGGCTTAGGATTAGATGGCTATCTGAAAACAAAACTGAATGAAAAAATGGCGTTCTATTTTTTTGGAAGAGGTTCAATAGGAGATGATCTAAATACCTTGACCTACGAAGCATATTCAGAGAAGATTTTTAGAAATACAGGAATTGTAAGAAATATAGATGGAGAATTGATCAACATTATAAGCGAAGATGAGTTGACCACAGACAACTCTAGCGATTTTTCTTTCGGCGATGTGTCAACTAAATTGATATACGAATTAAATCCCAAAAACAAATTCATGTTGAGTAGTCTTTTTACCGTAAATTCATTTGATTATTCTTTTGAAGATGATGGTCAATCAAATGTTGATGATCTTTCTACAAGTAATGTTGGCCTAAGCCTGAAGTGGAAACATACACCCAGTAAAAAGAAGACCCATGACCTATCGTTTTATTATTCACGATATAACTCGAATTATGAAAACCAAGAGATCGTAGACGATGTTTTAGAAGAATTAAACAGAAGAAACAATTTTATAGACGAATATGGGCTTAACTTTTTGTCTACCAAAACTATAGGGGATAGACATAGTTTATCGTATGGATATCAATTTGCAAATACCGTTGTTGATATTGAAAATTTAGAAATGCCACTTGTAGATGATGATGAAACTATAATGGAAAACCGAAACGATCGAAACATTAAAAATTCAGTTTTCTCTCAGTTTAACTTTAATTTTAAAAATACTGGTTTTATAAATGTTGGGTTGCGCGCTGTACACTACTCCTCAATGAAAAAAATATATCTTGAACCAAGATTGAATATTGAATATCCGCTCAATAATTTGTTTAGAGTTAAAGCCGGCTTAGAAAGACGAAACCAACCTATCTCTCAAACCATAGAAATAGATCTAGGTGAACTAAGACCAGAAAATAATACCTGGAATTTATCAACTTCTGATGGATTTCCTATTCTAACAAGCAATCAATATACGGCAGGACTACTGTTTAATTCTAAGAATTGGATAATTGACATCGAAGCCTACTTTAAGCGATTAAATGGCATAACGTCCTTTACAAACGGGTATAGCACACCTTTTTTGCAATATGAAGAAGGCGATAGCGACATCTCAGGTGTTGATGTTTTGATAAATAAACGCATAAGTAACTATCGTTTTTGGGTAGGGTATACCTTTAATGATGTCAATTTTTCCTTTCCCAATATACAAGGGTCTGATTTCCCTGGGAACAACGATGTTACACATAGCTTTAGGGTTTCCAATGCTTTAAAATTAAACGATCTTCAAATTTCTTTAGGTTGGCAATACAGAACAGGCTTACCATTTACACCAATTGTAGAATATGATCAGGACACAAATTTAGTTGAGTTTGGTGAGATTAACAGTTCACGACTTCCAGACTACCACAGGTTAGATGCGTCGATTACTTATAATTTATACTTTAATAAATGGAAAGTACAACTTGGTGCCTCTGCATTGAATATTTACGACCGGCAAATACCACTTTCTTATCGATACGTCACAGAAGATGAAGGTGCAGGATTGGAACTTCAACAAGTTCTTCAGCAGTTTTCTCTTGGTGTTACGCCTAATTTTATTTTAAGAGTAGACTTTTAGAATTGATCTTTAGCTTTTTTTTAAGGCAATTGAAGTGTAAATTAATACATTAATTCGATATAAGAAAATTGAATTTTTTAATTGAAAAAAAAGTTTTTTTATATATTAACTATATGAAATACAACTAATTAAGCTAAAATCTCTTTTATGATTTCTGATGACAATAAAAGAAATTTACTGGGAAATTGATGATTTTATGCTTGTATAGGACGCTGTTGTTGAAAAAGCTGGTGTTAAAACAACCAAAGCTATCAAATTACGTAAACGCAAGTTTAAAATGTCTAATAGTAAAGTGATGACCATAACGGTTATTTTTCGTCTTACTTACAGAAATTTAAAACATTTTTACTGTGATTATGTTTGTAAACATATGACTGATTTTTTTCCTAATCGTGTATCATATAATCGATTTGTAGAACTTCAAAAAAGGAACATTCAGCCACTTGCAGTTTACTTAAAATTACGAAACCTTGGCAAATGTAGTGGCATCTCTTTTATAGATTCAACACCACTTAAGGTTTCAAATATTAAAAGAGAAAAACAACATAAGGTATTCATAGGTATTGCTGAAAAAAGCTTCGATACTATGGGTTAGTATTACAGTTTTAAACTTCATATTGTCACCAATAATAAAGGAGAAATAGTTGATTTTGTGCTAACTAAAGCTTACGTTGATGATAGACAGCCATTAAAAAATAAGAATTTCCAGGATAAGATATTTGTTAAAGTATTTGACGATAAAGGGTGTTTAGGAAAGGAATTTTTATAAACTGTTTGTTGACGGTGTACGTATGGTAACCAAAGTCAGATAGAATATGAAACAGAAAAAATGGAGTTTATATATCGTGTAATCTTGAGAAAAAGAGCTCTTATAAAATGTATAAATGATGTACTAAAAAACATCTGCCATATCGAACATCCTAGACACAGGTCATTCGATAGTTTTATATGAAATTTGATTGCAAGACTAACCACTTACTCAGTTTTAGACTCAAAACCTTCAGCTAAAATTCAAGATTAATTACCTGGGTGAAAGATCAAAAATAGTCTAATGGTAAAATAGGAACTTTAGGTTGCTCCTCTACAGCTGAATGGCAAATGGCCGTGGCCGCTTTAGACCATCCGTCTCACGCGGCAATGGTGCCACAAGGTTATGGTGCCGGTGTCGAGAGAGTCGGTGATATTAATGAGCAAGGTAACTGGTATCGAGGTGGGGTTGAGCAAATGTTATTTTTTTCCTGGCTATATAGTGTTGAACACGATAACTTTAAACCCCGTATTCCGGAAGGTGCCACACAGGAAGACTTAATCCGCATCTCCAGATTCTACGATCTGGCGCCTGAAAATCCCAGAGTCGATATGGCAGAAGCCCTTCAACATTTACCCATAAGTGATATTCTGCAAAACATTAATGGTAAAAGAGAGATTTTTGATAAAATGATTAAACGTAAACCAAACGATCCCGAATGGTACGAAGGCGGACTTTATCACGACAATATGGACATTGGCGTTCCCAGTTTTTGGTTTGCCTCCTGGTATGATGTGTCTATTACGCCAAATCTGGCCCTATTTAATCACGTGAGAAACAATGCCAAAGACAAAGACGTGCGAGACAATCAGTATCTCGTCATTGCCCCGACCTTACATTGCGCCTATACCCGCGCCACCGAAAATACAATTGTTGATGAACGCAGTGTCGGTGATGCCCGACTGAATTATGCTGAACAGATATACGCCTGGTTCGATTTATGGTTAAAAGACGAGCAAAATGATTTTAAGGAAACCACACCCAGAGTTCAATACTATACCATGGGGACTAACGAATGGCAAGCCTCAGAAACCTGGCCACCGGAAAATGCAAAACCCACAACCTTTTACCTCAACAGCGATGGAAACGCCAACAGCCTTTACGGTGATGGTCGTTTATCCAAATCAAAACCGATATCGGAACAAAAAGACAGCTATACCTATGACCCGATGAAACCAGTACCTTCCTACGGCGGAAACGTTTGCTGTACCGGAAATGCGGTAAAAGGAGGCGCTTTTGACCAGCAACAAATGGAAACCCGTAATGATATTTTGGTTTATACCTCACCAGTGCTCGACACAGACACTGAAGTTTCCGGATTTATTGAATCTACCATCTACGTTTCTTCTGACGTTAAAGACACAGATTTTACTCTAAAACTCATCGACGTCTATCCCGATGGCAGAGCTTACAATTTAGATGAAACCATTCAACGTGCCCGCTACCGTGAAGGTGACGACCAGGAAGTTTTTATGAAAGAAGGCGAAATCTATCCCATCTCCTTTACCCCTCTATCCACCAGTAATGTGTTTAAAAAGGGCCACCGCATCCGCATTGAAATCTCCAGCAGTAATTTCCCCAGATTCGCCAGAAACCAAAATACAGGCGGTGATAACTATAATGAAGACGAAGGGGTTGTGGCGCATAATAATATTCATTATGCTCCGGAATATGCTTCTTTTATTAAGTTGCCGGTTGTTGGGGGGTAGGGATTGGACTGAGAAAATAATTTACGTTTGAGTATTATTGATTTCGTTAGGAAATATTTTAATTGAAATTTTAAAGATTAAAATTCTAAAATTCTACCCGTATTTTGAATTTATTTAGCGCAATATCAGAATATGATGCAAGTTCATTCCTTTGCAAATGAGATACTATAATACTCGGGTGTAGATTTTCTTGTTTTGATAATTCCAAAACTATTTTTCTTTTT
>Ga0102940_1001134_pt1 | contig 17507 bp, 15 predicted proteins | sample SalPonR2_C_D1_MG_FD_78215 | JGI IMG/M metagenome (GOLD analysis project Ga0102940, IMG submission 78215) | Salt pond soil microbial communities from South San Francisco under conditions of wetland restoration - Salt Pond MetaG R2_C_D1_MG | ecosystem: Environmental > Aquatic > Marine > Intertidal... | reverse complement strand
TATTAGATCGCCAACAATTTTGTCTCCCTCAAGCGTAAATAATCGATGCTTTACACGATACTTTTTTTGGTGCAACGACCGGACCAGTTTTTTCTGATTATTTGACAGCATGGGATAAAGATAATAAGTAACACCAATTCAAGCTTCACATTTATGTGCTATAATTTTATATTTTTGCTAAAAACTAATAGCAGGGTTACTATATTGGAAAAGTTGAAATAGCGTGAAACTTTGAGCATCAGATCATTTAAGCATATAATAATATTATTTTTAGTCATTTTGTTAAGTGGTATGGCTTGTAGTCCGGCCAAAAAGCTTAGTGATGAAGCGTATTTACTAGACGATTATAAGATTGAAGATTCGAGGAGCAGTATTCAAAAAGAAGAATTCCGCAATTACATAAAACAGAAGCCAAATAAAAAAATACTTGGGTTCAAATTTTGGTTACATGTTTATAATCTGGCTGGTGAGGATCAGACGAAAGGCATTAACCGTTGGCTAAAGAACATTGGAGAACCTCCGGTGGTCTATAGTCCTGACCTCACAGAAAACACCTCCCGACAGCTGGAATTATTTATGTTTAATAAGGGGTACTTTACTTCAAAAGTAAGGGATAGTGTGCGAATAAAGGGCCGTAAAGCGAAAGTTAAGTATATTGTAAACCCTGGTGAGCCATATACAATTCGCAATGTTGACTATTTTTTTCAAGACGCTTCACTAACAAGTCTCATTTTGCAAGATTCTGCGAATGCAAACATACAGCCCGGAGATCGTTATGATCAGGAAAAATTTCAGGCAGAGAATATTCGTATAGAAAAGCTACTTAGAAATAGCGGGTACTTTAATTTTTCACGAGATTTCGTATCGTATGAAGTGGATAGTACCGCAGGAGATCATCAGGTAGATGTGGTAATGGAAATCAATAATTACCCGGTATTTAATGAAGATGGTGACTTATTGAGGACAGTTCATCCTGTCTATCATATAAGAAACGTATTTTTAAAAAGTGGCAAAGGAAGGTCAGCTTTTTCTGATACTGCTCAGATTACTGAAAAGGATACATTGTCATTTGATAGTGTATACATCATTAGCCGGGATAAATTGGGATTGGAGTCGGGATTGATTACACAAAAGAATTATATTATCCCGGGTGATATATTCAATGCCCGTCGTGTGCAGCAGACTTACAGAAACCTTACATCCCTGAGTGCTGTCAGTTTGGTCGATATTAACTTTCATGAAGTTGAAGGAGATAAAAACCTTCTGGACTGTGATATTTCTATGCAACCTTCAGTTCAGCAAGCATTTACAGGAGGTATAGAGGGTACAACATCAGGCGGTAATATTGGAGCGGCAGGGAACCTGAATTATCAAAACCGAAATCTTTTTGGAGGTTCTGAAAAATTTGATCTGACTTTTCATGGCGCCATTGAGTCAATCTCTGAGAATCCTGATGCAGAAGAAACCTCCATCGGTACCATGCAGGAATTGGGTGTTGAGGCGCGGTTAAGTTTACCACAGTTTCTGTTGCCTTTCCGGACCGACCAGTTTATCCGAAAATTTAATCCGGAAACAGACATTAACCTGGCATATAATTATCAGCGTCGACCAGATTTTACCAGGACAACATTCCGAAGTTCTTTTGGTTACCGTTGGCGCGGGAACAGGTATCTGACACATATGGTTTATCCCATAGATATTAGTCTCATAAACACCCCTGTTTTGGACGATGATTTTGAAAATTGGTTAAGGGGCACATACCTGTATTACAGTTATCTTCCACATTTCATTACTGATCAGCGTTACAGGCTCATTTATTCTAATCAGCGTTTAAATAAAAACATTGATTTTAACTATTTGAGATTTGGTGTGGAAACGGCGGGTAACATTATGTATGGGTTGTTCAGGGCTTTAGGAAACCCTGATAGTGATGCAGTTTTGCAACTATTTGGCGTTGATTATGCACAATATTTCAGGACCGATATTGATTTGAGACATTATGATTACAGGGACAATGGTGTTAGTTTGGTATACAGGGCGTTTATGGGAGCAGCCTTCCCATATTTAAATTCCACAGCGATCCCCTTTGAAAAGCAGTTTTTTGGTGGAGGAGCAAACAGTATCCGCGCATGGCGTGTAAAAACATTGGGTCCAGGGTCATTCGAAGGAGATACAATATCGAAGTATCCCAATCAGACCTCTGATTTAAAATTAGAGGTTAATTTCGAGTACAGGTTTCATTTATTCTGGAAGATGGAAGGGGCACTGTTTCTTGATGCCGGAAATATATGGTCTTTGTCGCCCGATGATGACAGGGAAGGGGCATTATTTGAGTTTAGTGATTTTTACAGGGAGATAGCAGTAGGAACGGGTTTTGGGTTTAGGTTCGATTTTGATTTCTTCATATTCCGTTTTGACCTTGGCATACCATTGATCGACCCTTCATTCCCTGAGGGTGAACGTTGGATTCCATCTAATTATGACTTACAGGGGAGTGATTTGGGATACAATTTTGCAATTGGTTATCCTTTCTGACAAAATACTGGCGGTGATTTATTGTTCGCGACTTTCGCTTAAACACTGTGACCGATAAGTATAGCGTTCCCACGATAAAAGCAAACAAATTTTGAGCGTATTGAATTAAAATGACCAATGAATTCCATCTTACAGATTATTTAATTATTTTTGCGGTTTGAATAATATGAACCCATAAAATAATAAATCCATCATGGCTGAAAAAATTTTAGATGTTATTAAACCCGGAGTAGTTACAGGAGATGATTATCAGAAGTTATTGGCAATTGCCAAGAAAAATGAATATGCGTTACCAGCAGTGAATGTCGTAGGAACGAATTCAGTAAATGCAGTGATTGAGTCTGCTATGGTTGTTAATTCGCCTGTAATGATACAATTTTCCAACGGGGGAGGCGTATTTTTTGCAGGGAAAGCGCTTTCAAATGAGAATCAGAAAGCTGCGCTTGCAGGGGCTGTTTCAGGAGCAAAGCATGTGCATTACATGTCAGAGCAGTATGGAGTTCCGGTAATTTTGCATACAGACCATGCAGCGAAGAAATTGCTTCCATGGATTGATGGATTGCTGGATGCAGGTGAGCGGCACTTTGAGCGCTATGGAAAACCACTTTTCAGTTCGCATATGCTTGATTTGTCTGAGGAGTCGCTGGAAGAGAATATCCAGATTTGTAAAGAGTATTTGGCACGCATGGACAAGTTGGGCATGACCCTTGAAATTGAGCTTGGTGTGACAGGTGGTGAAGAAGATGGTGTTGATAACACGGGAGTGGACGCAGCTTCGTTATATACTCAACCAGAAGAGGTTGCTTATGCATCTGAGGAACTACTTAAAGTTAGCCCCAGATTTACAATTGCTGCTTCTTTCGGGAATGTTCACGGTGTATATAAGCCTGGTAATGTTAAGCTTACTCCAAAAATTCTTGATAATTCACAGAAGTTTATCCAGGAGAAATTTGGCACAGAAAAAAAGCCGGTTGATTTTGTTTTCCATGGTGGATCAGGATCTTCGCTTGAAGAAATCAGAGAGGCCATTGGTTATGGTGTGATTAAGATGAATATCGATACAGATACACAATGGGCATTTTGGGAAGGTGTTCGCAAGTATGAAGCTGCGAATCACGATTATCTTCAGGCTCAGATAGGAAATCCTGACGGTCCTGATAAACCAAATAAGAAAAAGTATGATCCACGTGTATGGCTGAGAGAAGGTGAAAAATCTGTAGTTGAGCGTTTGAAGGGTGCTTTTGAAGATTTGAACTGCATTGACAGACTATAATATGCATCTCTAATGCAAACATCAAACTCCCCCAGAGACAGTTTTTCTTCAAGATTTGGTGTCATTGCTGCTGCGGCAGGCTCTGCAATCGGACTTGGAAATATTTGGCGTTTTCCTTATGAGACCGGTGTTAATGGCGGGGGTGCATTTTTGTTTGTATACCTTATTTGTATTTTATTAATTGGATTGCCTGTGATGATCTCCGAATTTTTGATCGGACGGTCGGCACAGCGCAATCCTTTTGGTGCTTTTAAGAAGCTGGCACCCGGTAAGCCATGGTTTCTGATTGGCTTGATGGGTGTTGTGGCCGCTTTTATGATACTTGCATTTTACACTGTGGTGGCAGGATGGACGTTGGAGTATATTTATCAATCGTTTCTGGGGACTTTGAAAGATAAAGATCCTGTGGAGCTTAAGGGGATGTTTGATAGTTTTCGGAATGAATCATACCGACCATTGTTATGGTTTGTGATTTTCATAAGTCTTACCGGATGGGTGGTAATTGCGGGTATAAAAGACGGTATTGAAAAATACACCAAAGTATTGATGCCTTTACTACTTTTGATGTTAATTGGGATGAGTGTGTATGTGCTCACCTTGCCAGGGGCATTTAAGGGGATAGAATTTCTCTTTAAGCCTGATTTTAGTAAACTTTCTTCAGAAGTTGTTCTGAAAGCTTTGGGACAGGCATTCTTTTCATTGAGTATTGGTATGGGCACGTTAATTACATATGGATCGTATATCAAGAAAAAGGAGAATCTCGGGGCAACAGCGTTGTCGGTAGCTGGTGCAGATACTTTTATTGCAGTGCTTGCCGGTGTAGCAATATTTCCGGCCATTTTTGCTCTGGGAAATGTTCAAAGTCTTGATGTTTCATCCCTGGCCGATGAGGGATTGGTGTTTATAACACTCCCAAGTATTCTTTATAGCATTCCCGGAGGACAGATATTATCGACCATGTTCTTCATACTTTTGGCAGTGGCAGCGTTGACTTCTACAATTTCTGTACTTGAAGTAATTGTTACCTATTTTGTTGAAGAGTTAAAGCTTACTAGAAGAAAAGCCACGGTAAGTGCGGTGTTATCAGTTTCAGTGCTTGGTGTGTTAAGTGTATTGCTGACAGGTGTTTTTGGTTTTCTTAATTTTACTTCAGCGAACATATTATTACCCCTGGGTGGGTTGTTTATAGTGCTTTTTGTCGGATGGTTTATGTCACGAAAAGTCACGCTTGAAGAACTTACCAATAAGGGTGAAGTAAGGGCCAGGTTTATCCCGGTATATCTTTTTCTGGTTAAATTTGTAGCCCCGATTGCCATTGCGATAATATTCATATACGGACTCTGGAGTGCTTTTTAGACCTGTTCTCACACATTCTAAATATAGATTTTAAATTCATTTTCCCTGCGATTTTTTCGTGATGCGATGCGATTTTTGACATCCTTATGGCATTAAGCTAAAAAACGGATGGTGCATCTCATTAAAAAGTTATTTTACCTTCATCGAAGTGAGCGAAGGGCATTGTTAGTTGTTGTTGTTATATTGTTATTCAGCGTTGGGTTTAGATTTATAGCTTTACACAATAGCCATAAAGATAATTCCCGATCGGCATTACCAGGTGATTTTGTTGCATTAATGAAAGGGCTTTCCGCTGAAATGGAGCGGGTGGATTCACGTCGAAGGGTCGGGGAGAACATGTTTAATAAAACCGCTAACAAGCGCTCATTCTCTTCAGATAGTTATTCGGATGATAAAAAATGGGGTTTGGAGCAATTAAAGCCGATGCGTTTTGATCCGAATACCATTACAGAAGATTCCTTAAGGCTGATGCATTTGTCGGAATATTTCATACGCAGTTTTATCAATTACCGTGACGCAGGTGCGCGTTTCAGGAAACCGGATGACCTTAAGCGTGTTTATGGAATGAATACAGACGTTTATGAATTGCTGGAACCTTACATTTATATCGCTCCCCCGATAAATGAAAGAACAGAAAAAAAGTTTTATAAACCGAATTACAGTGAAACACCGGTATTGCCAATGATAGAATTAAACAGATCTGATTCTATTGAGCTACAGTTGATTCGGGGGATAGGGACCTCATATGCGCGTAGAATTGTAAAATACCGTAATTTATTAGGAGGGTTTTATTCATTTGCACAGTTAATGGAAGTATATGGTATGGACTCAGTCAGGTTTCGGGCGATTAAAGAAAGATGTGAAATAGACACGTTGTTATTGGAAAAATTTGATATAAATCATGCCTCATTCAGGGAAATAATTTCACATCCATATTTTGGAAGAGAGGAGACACTTGCGCTTTTGCAATACCGGGATTTTGCAGATTCGATAGGCAGCATGTCGGATTTGGTTGCAGCACAAATCATTGATCTTAAATTGCTACACAAAATTCGTCCATATATAAGGTTTGATTCAGAAATTAATGAGTAAAAAAATTGACATAAGAGTTAAAAAAGTATATATTTATGATAAATACAATAAGGAAGTATCTAAACTCATTTAATATTGCTTAACGTAAATTAGTTAAAAAAAAACGTGTAATCATTTGATTTTAACTATCTGAATTTCTAAATTTGCGGCTCATTTAATAAAAGGAGAAGATAATGATAGTAATTCCTGTTAAAGAAGGAGAAAATATTGAAAGGTCGCTCAAGAAGTTTAAAAGAAAATTTGAACGAACTGGAGTTGTAAAAGAGTTACGTAACAGACAAGCATATACAAAACCTTCTGTAGAGAAGCGTCAGCAGAAGTTGAAGGCGATATATGTTCAAAAGCTTCAGCAAGAAGAAGAGTAGATATTTTTTGAGTTTAGGTAGTTAAAGGTACAACTGCCTATGACCAGTATAGATGATTTTATTAAGTATCTGCAGAGCGAGAAACGTTATGCAGGGCATACTGTCACATCATACAAAAATGACCTTAAAAAATACCATGCTTTTTGTCGTGAAAACGGCAGTGAAGGCATGGTATTGTTTTTTAAGGATATCCGAAGGTGGATAGTGCATTTGATGGAACAGGGGATTCAGCCAAAAACCATCCACCGGAAATTATCATCTTTAAGCGTATACTGCAGGTTCCTGATTAATCGGGGCGAGTTGGATGCCGATCCAGTTGAGAAAATTTTAAAGCCAAAACTGAACAAGCGAATTCCCCAGTTTGTTGATGAGAAAAGTCTCAATGTTTTTTTGGATGATTTTGATTTTGGGACGGACTACAAAGGGATGCGAAGTAAGTTGATCATACAATTATTATATCAAACCGGTATGAGGCGTGCGGAGCTTCAAGGGTTAAAGCTTGAATCATGGTATGAGAGCGAGGGATTGATCAAGGTACTTGGTAAGCAAAATAAAGAGCGACTGATACCGGTTAGTGACGAAATGAGCGCCTTACTGTCTGAATATATTAAAGTGCGCAATGAATCATTCCCTGAATTGCAAGAAGACAGTCTTATTCTCACAGATAGAGGGAAGCCGGTATATCCGAAACTTATATACAGAACTGTCACGAAATATATCCGGCTGATTAGTACACTGGAGAAGGCAAGTCCCCACGTTCTCAGGCACACTTTTGCCACGCATATGCTAAATAAGGGGGCAGATTTAAATGCCATTAAAGAATTGCTTGGTCATGCCAATCTTTCGGCAACAGAGGTTTATACCCATAATACATTTGAAAAATTAAAATCTATTTATAACCAGGCTCACCCAAGGGCCTAAAAAACGGAGGTTATTATGAACATTAAAATTCATTCAGTTAAGTTTGACGCAGATGAAAAATTATTAAGCTTTATCGAGGATAAAGTGAATAAACTGGATCAGTTTTATGATGGAATTATTGGCACGGAAGTTTTCCTGAGGCTTGAGAAAGATACTTCAGGGCGTGAGAATAAGATTGTCGAAGTTAAACTGGATGTGGCCGGCAAACCTCTTTTTTCAAAAAGGCAATGTAAGACCTTCGAGGAAGCCACTGATCAGTCTGTTGATGCAATCAGGAAGCAGCTGATTAAGCGGAAAGAGAAAATCCGAAGTATTTAAGAGCTGTCTTACAATTTAAAGGCCGGTTTTCCCGGCCTTTTTAATTTAAGTGAAGTTTTTATAATTTTTTTCTGACAATTTTTAGTCAGTAGGTATTACAATTTTTTAATGAATAGCCAATAGTAATCATACATTAATTATTTTGTATAGATAACTGTTTAATAGATGATTATGTTAATATTATAAAGTGTTAAATATGATTTGTTATACCAGAAAGCAGTGTTCTTATACAGGGTAATAAGAATAAATAAAAACGTTGATGAATTATTAATTCTTAATACCTAAAAAAAATAGAAAAGAATATTTTGTCTCCTAAATATTATTTTTATACATTTGCAGACCGATTTTGAAGGGTAGTTATTTGACATTTGAAAGATGTATGCCGATGTAGCTCAGTTGGTCAGAGCAGCTGATTTGTAATCAGCAGGTCGGGGGTTCGAATCCCTCCATCGGCTCATTGCATTACGTTAATTTTTTTGGGGAGATACCAAAGTGGCCAACTGGGGCAGACTGTAAATCTGCTGTCGCATGACTTCGGAGGTTCGAATCCTCCTCTCCCCACTTATGTTTGCCGATGTTTCAGTGAAGTTTAATAGCTGTTTTTGGAGCATATTAATTAAGGGGCTTTCGAAAAAGGTCTGAAGTATAATAATAAGCTCGAAAGCGGGCAAAGAAGTTTTTTGAAATATTATTGCGGGAATAGCTCAGTTGGTAGAGCACAACCCTTCCAAGGTTGGGGTCGCGAGTTCGAGCCTCGTTTCCCGCTCAACAGTTCTCTAACGGGAATTATGGAGATAAGATCTCGCTCCGTGCGGCGGTAAAACCGTCTATCGGTTGGTTAAACGGAATCCGGCAAGCGGCAGTATTCTGCCGATGTAGCTCAGGGGTAGAGCGCTTCCTTGGTAAGGAAGAGGTCACGGGTTCAATTCCCGTCATTGGCTCAAAAAAGTATTAATAAAAGAGTAACTATTACAAGTATCAATATTAATTTAAATTAAGTTATGGCTAAAGAAAAATTTGATAGGTCCAAAGGGCACGTCAATATTGGTACCATTGGTCACGTCGACCACGGTAAAACAACATTGACCGCTGCAATCACCGAGGTTCTTGCAAAGAAAGGTTTGTCTGAGATTAAGTCTTTTGACTCTATTGACAATGCACCTGAGGAAAAAGAAAGAGGTATCACAATTAACACAGCTCACGTTGAGTATCAGACAGAAAGTCGTCACTATGCGCACGTTGACTGTCCGGGTCACGCTGACTATGTGAAGAACATGGTTACGGGTGCTGCTCAAATGGATGGAGCTATTCTCGTTGTTGCAGGTACAGACGGACCAATGCCACAAACAAGGGAGCACATCCTTCTTGCACGTCAGGTAAACGTTCCTAAAATTGTTGTTTTCCTGAACAAAGTAGACATGGTAGATGATCCTGAGCTCCTTGAGTTAGTTGATATGGAGGTTAGGGAACTACTTGATTTTTATGAGTTTGATGGAGACAAAGCACCAGTTATTCATGGTTCAGCTCTTGGCGCTTTGAATGGAGAAGCAAAGTGGGAAGAAAAAGTAATGGAACTGATGGATGCCGTTGATGAATATATTCCAATTCCTCCACGTGAGGTTGAAAAAGACTTCCTGATGCCGGTTGAAGATGTGTTTTCAATTACCGGTAGGGGTACAGTTGCAACAGGCAGGATTGAAACAGGTGTTGTTAACACAGGTGATAATCTAGCAATGATTGGACTTGGTGCAGAAGGACGCAAAACAGTATGTACTGGTGTGGAGATGTTCCGTAAGATTCTCGATACTGGAGAAGCTGGTGATAATGTTGGTCTGTTGCTACGTGGTGTTGATAAGAAAGAAATCAAGCGTGGTATGGTATTGGCCAAGCCAGGATCCATCACTCCACATACACAATTTAAGGCTGAGGTTTACGTACTGAAGAAAGATGAAGGTGGTCGCCACACTCCTTTCCACAATAATTACCGACCACAGTTCTATCTCCGGACACTTGATGTAACTGGAGAAATTCAGCTTCCGGAAGGAACAGAGATGGTAATGCCTGGTGATAATGTTACGATTACAGTAAATTTGATTTACCCAGTAGCGATTAACAAAGGTCTCCGTTTTGCAATTCGTGAAGGCGGAAGAACCGTTGGTGCTGGTCAGGTGATCGATATCGTTGAGTAAGGCCGTCGGCTGCAAATACTAGTAAAAAGAGTTCGGTCCTTTTTATTAATTGGACTGATCTCTTTTTGGTTGTTAAGGCAAATACGGGTGTAGCTCAGTTGGCAGAGCACTGGTCTCCAAAACCAGGTGTCGGGCGTTCGAGTCGCTCCTCCCGTGCTTAAACAAAATGATGTTTAGAACAGTGCACTTACTATTGTTTTCGCGAAAAACCAGAGATTGTTTTAACAAACCGTTTAATAATTAGTTAAGGCAAGCAGCATCTGATCACAACAAATGAAATATAACAGATGAAAAAGATATTTAATTACCTTAAAGATTCTTACACAGAATTAGTTCACAAGGTTACCTGGCCAACATGGAAGGAATTACAAAACAGCGCATTAATTGTGATGGTAGCAGCATTGATTTTTTCTTTGGTTGTATTTGTAATGGACATTTCTTTTCAAACGATACTTGAAGGTATATATAAAATAGTCTGATTAAAATAATGAGCAATCTCGAGAAAAAATGGTATGTTCTTAGGGCAATTGGGGGGAAAGAAAAAAAGGCCAAAGAATACATGGAAAGTGAAATTTCCAGGTTAAACTTGCAGGATTATATATCCCAGGTGTTAATTCCTACTGAAAAGGTATACCAGATTAGAAATGGTAAAAAGATCAGTAAAGAGCGAAATTTTTTTCCTGGTTATGTTTTGGTAGAGGCAGTTTTGACAGGCGAAATCCCTCACATTCTAAGAAACATTCCTAATGTAATAGGGTTTCTTGGTACGCAGGGTGAGCAAGACCCCATTCCTTTAAGAGAATCAGAGGTGAATCGTATTTTAGGTAAAGTTGATGAACTGACAGCTAGTGAGGAGGAAATTACTGTCCCTTATTTTGTAGGCGAGACAGTAAAGGTTATAGATGGTCCGTTTAATAGTTTTACCGGAATCATAGAAGAAGTAAACGAGGAGAAGAAAAAGCTTAAAGTGATGGTGAAGATTTTTGGTCGTAAAACTCCGCTTGAGCTCAGTTTCATGCAAGTTGAAAAAGAAGGATAATAAACGCATTGCAAAAGGGTTGTTGTATATCCATAAATGCTTCCTATACAATAGTCTGTTTTTTTGCAATAAACTCCATAAGTTAAATTTTAAATAGAAATGGCAAAAGAAGTAGAAGGCTTAATTAAATTACAGATTAGGGGAGGAGCAGCAAATCCGTCCCCTCCCGTAGGCCCTGCATTAGGTGCTAAGGGTGTAAACATCATGGAGTTCTGTAAGCAGTTTAATTCCAGAACTCAGGAACAGGCCGGTAAACTCTTGCCAGTAATTATTACAGTTTTTTCCGATAAGTCTTTTGATTTTATCGTAAAAACTCCGCCAGTGGCAGTTCAACTGCTGGAGGCGGCTAAGCTCAAAGGCGGATCAGCTGAATCTAACAGGATTAAAGTTGCATCTGTAAACTGGGACCAGGTAAGAACAATTGCTGAAGGCAAGATGCCCGATCTGAATGCGTTTACTGTAGAATCTGCAATGAAAATGGTGGCCGGAACCGCCAGGAGTATGGGAATTACCGTTAGTGGAAAATTCCCGTCTAACAATTAATAAGAAATCATATGAGTAAACTTACTAAAAACAGGAAGTTAGCTTTAGAAAAGTTAGACAGGGACAAGCAATATACACTCAGTGAGGCAGCAAAACTTATCAAGGAGATTAGCTCTACTAAGTTTGATGCTTCGATGGACCTTGATATCCGACTTGGAGTTGATCCAAGGAAAGCTAATCAAATGGTTCGTGGTGTAATTACGCTTCCTCATGGTACAGGAAAAACAAAAACTGTACTTGTGCTCTGCACTCCTGACAAAGAGGATGAAGCAAAAGCTGCTGGAGCCGATCATGTTGGTTTGGATGATTACATTGAGAAGATCGAAAAAGGTTGGACTGATGTTGATGTAATTATCACAATGCCTCCGGTGATGGCAAAGGTAGGTAAGCTTGGGAGGGTACTCGGACCAAGAGGTCTGATGCCGAATCCGAAGAGCGGTACCGTAACCATGGAAGTTGGTAAAGCAGTTGAAGAAGTGAAGAAAGGGAAAATCGACTTCAAAGTAGATAAATACGGTATCATTCATACCTCTATTGGGAAAGTTTCTTTTGAAGAGCCTAAGATCGTTGATAATGCGAAGGAGTTTATCCAGAACGTTATCAAGCTGAAGCCCAGCGCTGCAAAAGGAACATATATCAGGAGTATCTATCTTTCCAGTACAATGAGTCCTGGAGTAAAAATAGATCCTAAAGCTATCGAAGAGAAAAAATAAACGAAAAAGAATCTCTGTAATATGAGAAGAGAAGAAAAAAATGTAATTATTGATGGCCTTGTGTCCGATCTAAACGAGGCAAAACATTTTTACCTTGCTGATACATCCGAGCTTAATGCTGAGGATACATCAAACCTGAGAAGAAAGTGTTTTGAAAGTCAGATCAGACTGATGGTTGTCAAGAATACATTGTTAAAAAAGGCGATGGAGAAATCCGATGGCGATTTTGAAGAGTTTTATGATGTTTTGAAGGATTCAACATCTATCATGTTTACTGAAACTGGTAATGTTCCTGCTAAACTCATAAAAGAATTTAGAAAAACCAAGGAAAAACCTATCCTTAAAGCTGCATTCGTCGAGGAGTCAATTTACATTGGCGATGAGCAGTTGGATACACTCTCCAATATTAAATCTAAAGAGGAATTACTTGCCGATCTTGTTACATTATTGTCTTCACCTGCAACAAGCCTTGCATCTGCATTGGCAAGCAGTGGAAGTAAGATGGCCGGAGCCCTCAAAACATTATCAGAAAAAGAATAAGTTTAATAACATTTACAAAAACAATAAAAAATGGCTGACGTAAAAGCAATCGCAGATCAGTTAGTGGAATTGACTGTTAAAGAAGTTAATGAATTACTTGATATTCTTAAAGAAGAGCATGGTATTGAACCAGCTGCCGCTGCTGTTGCAGTTGCAGGACCTGCTGCCGGAGGCGACGGTGAAGGTGAAGCAGAACAGACAGAATTTGATGTTGTATTGAATTCACCTGGAGGTGCCAAGCTGCAAATAGTAAAACTTGTAAAAGACCTGAGTGGTCTTGGTCTTAAAGAAGCAAAAGCTGTCGTTGATTCTGCACCAGCTCCTGTAAAAGAGGGTGTGAGCAAAGACGAAGCTGAGTCAATCAAAACTCAATTAGAAGAAGCTGGAGCAGAGGTTGAACTCAAATAAGACACTCGCATTTCCATTATAGGTTTAGACCTCCATTAGCATGTATTTTGGAGGCTAAACCTTTATGTGTATAAAATAATTTAGTTTAAATCTTGGAATTTATCGCGATGTCATCAAATCAAATCAATAACCGAATAAGTTTTGCCTCCACAAAGAATCAGTTAAAATATCCTGATTTTCTGGAGGTTCAATTGAGATCATTTCAGGAATTCTTTCAACTGGATACAACTCCGGAAAAAAGAAAAGAAGAAGGTCTTTATAAAGTCTTTCATGAAAATTTTCCAATATCAGATACACGGAATAATTTTGTATTGGAGTTTATCGATTATTTTGTGGATCCACCACGATATTCAATCGATGAATGTATTGAGCGAGGACTTACATACAGTGTGCCGCTGAAAGCAAAACTGAAATTGTATTGTACTGATCCTGAACACGAGGATTTTGATACAGTCATTCAGGATGTATATTTGGGTACTGTTCCCTACATGAGTGACAGGGGGGCTTTTATTATTAATGGAGCAGAGCGTGTAATTGTAAGTCAGTTGCATAGATCGCCAGGCGTATTTTTTGGCCAGAGCGTGCATGCAAACGGCACTAAATTATATTCTGCCCGTATTATTCCTTTTAAGGGATCATGGATTGAATTTGCTACTGACATAAATAATGTCATGTATGCATATATCGATCGTAAAAAGAAATTACCAGTTACCACGTTGCTTCGTGCAATTGGGTATGAAGGAGACAAAGATATCCTTGAAATATTTGGTCTTGCAGATGAAGTTAAGGTTTCTAAAACAGGCCTTAAAAAAGTAATTGGAAGAAAACTAGCTGCCAGGGTACTTAAAAGCTGGATAGAAGATTTTGTTGATGAGGATACAGGTGAAGTCGTTTCTATTGAGAGAAATGAAGTGATTATTGATCGCGAGACAGTGCTTGAAAATGAGCATATTGATGAGATCGTAGATTCGGGGAGCAAAACAATACTACTTCATAAGGAAGACGCTAATATCAGTGATTTTGCAATTATTTATAATACATTGCAGAAGGATCCATGTAACTCGGAAAAAGAAGCAGTTCTGCACATATACAGGCAGCTCCGAAATGCAGAGCCCCCTGATGAGCTGACTGCAAGGGATGTAATTGATAAGTTATTCTTTTCAGATAAACGATACGATCTTGGTGAAGTTGGTCGGTATAGGCTTAATCGGAAATTGGATCTTGAGACAGACATGGATATTCGTGTGCTGACAAAAGAGGATATTATTAAGATTATTAGTCACCTTATTCAATTGATTAACTCAAAGACTGATGTTGATGATATTGATCACCTGAGTAACAGACGTGTACGTACCGTTGGCGAACAATTGATGAATCAGTTTAGTGTTGGACTGGCCCGTATGGCAAGAACCATTAGGGAACGAATGAATGTGCGTGATAACGAAGTGTTTACGCCAACAGATCTGATAAATTCCAAAACTCTTTCTTCTGTAATTAATTCGTTTTTTGGTACAAACCAGTTGTCTCAGTTTATGGATCAGACGAATCCATTGGCCGAAATGACTCATAAGCGTCGGATGTCTGCACTCGGTCCTGGAGGACTTTCAAGAGAGAGGGCAGGTTTTGAAGTACGTGATGTGCACTATACACATTATGGTCGCCTCTGTCCGATTGAAACGCCCGAAGGTCCAAATATTGGCTTGATTTCTTCGTTATGTGTTTACGCAAAGATAAGTAAACTTGGTTTTATCGAAACTCCATACAGACACGCTGAAACAGGCAAGGTTGATATTTCAAATAAAGGCGTTGTTTACCTCAGTGCTGAAGAGGAAGAAGGGAAAATGATAGCGCAGGCTAATGCACCCTTGCTTGATGACGGAGCATTTAAAAACAAGCGTGTTAAAGCAAGATATGAAGCAGATTATCCTCTGTCAGAAAAAGAGGAAGTGCAATTGATGGACGTTGCTCCAAATCAAATTGCATCTATTGCTGCATCACTTATTCCTTTTCTTGAACATGATGATGCAAACCGTGCATTAATGGGCTCTAATATGATGCGTCAGGCAGTTCCTTTATTAAAAGCTGAAGCACCTATTGTTGGTACTGGAATTGAAGAAGGAGTGGTTACCGATTCACGTCTTCAAATCATTGCTGAAAAGGATGGTATTATAGAATTTGTTGATGCAAATGAAATTGTAATTAAATATAATCTTACAGAAGATGAGGAATTTGTAAGTTTTGAAGATAATATTAAGCGCTATAAATTACCCAAATTCAGAAAGACAAATCAGAATACTTGTATCAACCTTACTCCCATGGTGAGCAAAGGGCAGAAAGTAACTAAGGGACAAGTTCTTACTCAGGGATATGGTACCGAAAATGGTGAGGTTGCTCTAGGAAGAAACCTCATGGTAGCATTCATGCCCTGGAAAGGATACAATTTTGAGGATGCAATTGTAGTTTCAGATCGGTTAGTAAGGGAAGATGTATTTACTTCAGTGCATGTAGATGAATATTTATTAGAAGTTAGGGATACCAAGCGGGGACTTGAGGAGCTTACTTCAGATATTCCAAATGTCAGTGAAGATGCTACTAAGAACCTCGATGAGAATGGGTTGATTCGAATTGGTGCAGAAGTAAATCCGGGAGATATACTTATCGGTAAAATTACACCTAAAGGAGAATCAGATCCTTCCCCTGAAGAGAAATTATTACGCGCAATTTTTGGAGATAAAGCAGGTGATGTTAAAGATGCATCATTGAAAGCAGGTCCATCACTGTTTGGAGTAGTAATTAACAAAAAGTTATTTTCAAGGACACTGAAGGACAGGAAGGCAAAACCTGCTACCAAACAGCTTATTGACAAAATCGATGAAGAATACAACAGGAACGTAGAAGACCTGAGATCACTTTTGATTGAAAAGCTTTTTACACTTGTTAATGGAAAAACATCACAAGGGGTTAAAGACTATCTAAATGCTGATGTTATTGCCAAGGGTACTAAATTTACAATGAAGTTGCTGCAGGATGTAAATTATGATTCAGTGAATCCAAATAAATGGACCACTGATAAGTATAAAAATGAGCTCATTAGTTCATTGTTGCACAATTACATGATTAAATTCAAGGAGATCGATAGCCTTTATAAACGCAAAAAGCACAGTGTGACAAGCGGTGATGAGCTCCCGACAGGTATTGTTCAACTTGCGAAGGTCTTTGTTGCTAAAAAGCGTAAAATGACTGTTGGAGATAAAATGGCTGGACGGCACGGTAACAAGGGTATTGTTGCAAAAATTGTTCGACAGGAAGATATGCCTTTCCTTAAAGACGGAACTCCGGTTGATATTGTACTTAATCCATTGGGAGTGCCCTCCAGGATGAATCTTGGACAGATATATGAGACTGTACTTGGTTGGGCCGGAAAAAAACTCGGGATGAAATTTGCTACGCCAATTTTTGATGGTGCAAGCATTGATGAGATTACTGGTTATACAGATAAAGCCGGGCTGCCGAAATTTGGTAAGACAAATCTCTTTGATGGAGGCACAGGTGAACCTTTTGACCAGCCAGCTACGGTAGGAATCATATATATGCTGAAGCTTGGCCACATGGTTGAAGATAAAATGCATGCCCGCTCAATCGGACCATATTCACTCATTACCCAGCAGCCACTTGGAGGTAAAGCACAATTCGGTGGACAGCGTTTTGGTGAAATGGAGGTTTGGGCTTTAGAGGCATTTGGAGCAGCTAATATACTTCAGGAGATATTGACAGTGAAATCGGATGATGTTCTCGGACGTGCAAGGGCATATGAGGCAATCGTTAAAGGAGAGCCAATGCCAATGCCAGGCATCCCTGAATCACTCAATGTGCTTCTGCATGAATTGCGAGGTCTTGGATTAAGCGTGAATCTCGTTTAAACTTGCCCCGACAATTATTCAAAGATTATTTGATTCGTATAAAAATTTAACAATTAGAATATGTCATTCAGGAAAGATACAAAGGCAAAAAGTAGTTCCTTTACCAAAATAACAGTTGGTTTGGCTTCTCCCGAAGAGATACTTGAGCGATCAAGTGGAGAAGTGCTGAAGCCTGAAACAATTAACTACAGGACCTACAAACCGGAGAGGGATGGACTTTTTTGTGAACGCATTTTTGGACCTGTTAAGGATTATGAATGTCACTGTGGGAAATATAAGAGAATACGATATAAAG
>Ga0102940_1001130_pt1 | contig 17529 bp, 9 predicted proteins | sample SalPonR2_C_D1_MG_FD_78215 | JGI IMG/M metagenome (GOLD analysis project Ga0102940, IMG submission 78215) | Salt pond soil microbial communities from South San Francisco under conditions of wetland restoration - Salt Pond MetaG R2_C_D1_MG | ecosystem: Environmental > Aquatic > Marine > Intertidal... | reverse complement strand
TGTGACAGACCAATGATGTACGAAGCAGCACTGGGAATGGCAAAGACTAAAAAGAACAGGTCATTTTTTTCAAAAAAGCCATCCTCTTCATGGTGGGGCTTATGGTGATCTTCGTGCCAAATCCACAGGGCTCCGTGCATCAGGTATTTGTGTGCCGCCCAGGCGACAAATTCCATGACTACAAAGGTCGCGATCGTAATTAGGGTATACAGTAAAATCTGCATGAGTTATATTGGTTTTTGCCGTAAGGCTAAGAAATATTCAAAACGAGAAAAAAGATAAATTGCCAAAGTAATAATGCGATACCGACCGGATTACGGATCTCTCGCTGCCAGCGTGCAAATACCAGCGTCAAAGGTAAGGCAACGCCAAACCAGCCCGCAAAGTTTTGTAGAGGAATAACGTCATCTTCCCACTGCCAAAAATCGAGCGCCATGGCCACCGGCTCGATCAGCACATCCAGGCCTACCATAACCCCGGCGGCGACCAGGCCCCGCAGGATCCAGGATTGATTGGGTAAAAACCGATTGACGGCAACGCCTGTACAATAGACTAACATCATCCAATTGATGCCAATCATGAAAGGGGTGCCCTGCCACTGTGGCCCTAGAACCGGACCGTAGGTGTATTCACCAAATAAAAGGCCCGTCTGTATGCCAAACCATTCCGCACCAAATCCCACAATATAGCTTAGCGCCAGCACCCAAAGGGTTGCCGGCGACCAGCGGGGGTGGAACAAGAGTACGATCCCCAGGGAGACCAGCAGGTTAACCGGAGTAAGCAGAATAAAGGTGTCGGACAACGGCCAAAGGATGCCGACCAACCCTACCGTGTAGAGAATGCTCAATACCCCAATACCCAGCCAGGGGGTGGGAATGGCCCAGGCACGTCGACCAATCTGCAGGCGCAATGGTTTTTGAATTCGTTGTGTAAAAGAGGTATTCATACGTCAGAAAGTATGGCTTCGGAGGTATTAACTGATTTTCCGTGCATCAGTTCATCAATGATGCGGGCGGATAGCAGGCTGAGCGGAATTCCGCCACCAGGATGCACACTGCCACCGCAAAAATACAAATTTCCAATGCGCCGGCTAAAGTTTGGGTGGCGCATAAAAGCTGCCATGCGATCATTCGAACTGGTTCCATAAAGAGCACCCAGGTGCGAGAGCGTTTTGCTTTCGATGGTTCGAGGTTCCAGAATATCTTCCACGGCAATCAGACTCTCCAGGTCGACCCCTAGCATACGGCTTAGCTTGTCGATAGTGTTGCGGCGGGTACGGGCAATAATTTCATCCCAGTCTTGCCCGGAATTATAAGGTACGTTGACCATAGTAAACCAGTTTTCGCATCCTTCAGGCGCGTCCTCTGGCGTATATTTAGAGCTGATATTGACATAAACCGTCGGATCGTCACCTACTTCACCTTGTGCGAGATGATTGAATTCGTTGCGGTAGTCATCGCTAAAAAAAATATTGTGTAGATCCAACTCGGGGAAAGAGCGTTTGATACCCCAGTAAAAAATAAGCGCTGAGGTCGATTTCTCCTGCTGCAAAATGCGCTCGGGCTGCTTTTGGCCAGGCATCAGCTTGCGGTAGGCAAAGAAGACATCCATGTTGCAGATAACCTGATCGTAATCGTGGCATTCTCCGTTTACCTTAAGGCCGTCAGCCTTTTTGTTGCGCACCCGGATTTCTTCGACCGGTTGACTGAAGTGATAGCGTATCCCCATCTCTTTTCCCAACTGATGGAGGGTGTTGGTAATGTTTACCATGCCACCTTCCGGATAATAGGCTCCCAGGGCATGTTCAAAATGAGGGATAATGGTCAATAATCCCGGTGCTTTATAAGGGTTGGAGCCGTTGTACGTAGCAAATCGGTTGAAAAGCTGTACCAGCTTGGGGTGCTTGAGGGTCCGTTCGTGTACCCGATGCATGCTGCTGAATAGGTCAAAGGTCGGCATGCGCAGCATGGCTCCGGCCACTTTTTTATCTAGCCAGGTACTGATCTTGTGTAGTGATTTTTCCAGAAAAATACGCCCGGTCCAATCGTATTTGCGGGCACTATCGTCAAACATAGCCCTGACGCGACCGGCCGGTACGCCCAGGGTATCTTCCACCTCTTTGGCAAAAGCCTGTTGATCAGCGTGGGCATCGAGAGTCGTACCGTCTTCCCAGGCATAATGACAGACGATCGGCAGACGCTGATACTGAAAGTAGTCGTCGGGGTTGCGGCCGGCCAGGCGGATGAGCTCGTCGATGTAATGTGGCATAGTGAACAAGCTGGGCCCCGCATCAAAGCGATATTCGCCCAGCGTAAATTCGGAAAGCTTACCACCGGGATAGGCGTTGGCTTCAAATACGTCGACCTCATGTCCTCTTGCTGCCATGCGGATGGCTGCGCCCAGGCCGGCAATTCCGGCGCCTACAATTCCGATTCGTGCCATGTGTTTGTTTTAGCTTGCGCAAAAATAGTTTCGGATGCTACCTGGTAGCAAGTATCAGGTATGTTGAAGTAACAACGTGGGGTGAGATTGGTTTGGCCAAAGCGTTTTGGAAATGTCTTCCTTTGCCTGTGGAGCCGGGGCAGTTCTCTGGGCATGTTTTTGTGCGCTCGGCAAAACCTACGTACTTCCCGGCAGCTCCACATAGAAAACGGTCCCCTGTCCGGGTGTCGTTTCGAAATAAATCTCACCGCCCATCTGCTCGACCATTTGGCGGGCCATGGCCAGCCCCAGGCCGGTACCGGAGGATTTGGTGGTAAAGTTGGGGCTGAAGACTTTCTCCCGCACCTCGGCAGAAATACCGCTGCCATTATCGGCTACAGAGACCAGCCAGCCGTTTTCTTTTTGTGTGAGTGTTACGAGAATCTGTCCGGAGCGTCCGTGAGGAATAGCCTGTAAAGCGTTTTTAATGAGGTTGTTAAAGACGCGTGTCAGCTGATCGCGGTCAGACCGGACGGGAGCAGTGGACAAGGTGCAGGTAAAAGTGAGCTTGGCTTCCTCTTCCTCGGCAAAAAGTATGCAGATTGATGCGAGCAGCTGCCGCAGGTCAAAATGGGTGACATTAGCTTTTGGCATTTGCGCAAAGCGGGAAAACTCATTAGCGATGCGGGTCAGCGTATCGATCTGCTCGATCAGGCTAGCGGATACCCCTTTGATCAGGGGCGCTGCCCGTTCGGGGTCTTGTTGGTAGGCCTGCATCAAGTGTTGGACCCGGAGTTTCATAGGTGTGAGTGGGTTCTTGATTTCGTGGGCAACTTGCTTGGCCATTTCGCGCCAGGCACTTTCCCGCTCGGATTTGCGCAAGCGCTCGGTGCTTTCCTGCAATTTTTGGATAGCCTCGTTATACGCCAGCACCAATTCTCCAATTTCATCAGGTCGGTCCCATTCCAGGTGCTCGCTTGTGTCGAGTTGTAGCCCTCGTAGCCGCTCTCGCACGCGGGCCAGTGGTTCGGTGATAGAGCGGGATACAAAGAGGGTAACGGCTGCAGCGACCAATAGGGCAAAAGCATAAAGGCTGAAGAGGCTACCCATGAAGTCGTAGAGGCCTTCCTGCATTTCCCGGTTCTGCACGTAGTACGGTACTTCCATATAGAGAATACCCCGGCTTTCTACCGGTACGTAAACAGTTTTATACCGGATCGAACCCCATTGTTCAGAAATGATGCGAAAGTCTTCCAGTCCAGTGCGCAGACTTTCGAAGGCTGCCGGGTGCATCAAACGGTTGCGGGAAGCATAGACAAAAGGTGTTCCAGATTGAGAACTGGCAATCTGCCGGCCTTTGCGGTTATAGAGATTGATGTCCAGTTGGTATTGCTCTAGCAGGTGCCGGGAGAGATCATCCAGACGTACCGAAGAGGCTAGAATACCGGGGGTCTGGGCCAACGAATCCTGAAGTGTAGCCTGCATACGGGCGACCCGTTGTAATAAACGGGCTTCCTGATCATTTACGGCTGATCGCCGAAATGAGCTGATGGTCAGTACGGCAATGGCAATAAAAGAGAACAGAATGAGACCAAGCACCCAAAGCTGAATTTTGGTGCGTAACGAAGCGGTTGATGAAAACAGCGTACTTAGGGTTTGTCGGGAAAGGTATAATAAAGGCCCCACGATGGCCAACAGGATACTGAGGGCCAGGAAGAGCATGAAAAAATAAGCAAAGAGCGACATTGGTTTGAAGTACCCCCCCAGCTCGCGTTCCAGTAATACCCATTCGGAATCGCCAAACCGGTACAAGACACTCAGCTGCTGCCCGCTGAGGCTGCTTTGCGTATGGTTGACAGGCATTTGCTCGGCCATATTCATGAGGGAGCGTCGGGGTAGCCCTGCCTGTTCTGCGATATTCTGCTTTCGAAATACGACGTACGCGTAACGATTCAGGTTGGGCAGCCCCCGGTAAGGAGCAGTCCCCAGCAGATCGGCATAAGGGCGGTATTGCCTGACGACTCCGGTACTCCGCACCAGGCTGACGGTATCGGTAGTGGTGAGCAGCCAGTGACGGATTTTTCCATTTGGCCGCTGTTCAACGACGAGCGACTCTGTGGCATTTTTGACAGAAAGGGGGATCGGCAATCCCTCATCCACCGCATAATATTGATTGATGTACGGATCGCGCTGCAGGGATTCAGCCCCCAGTGAATTAGCACCGGGCTGGGAAAGATAGCGCAGGAGTCGTTCCTGTAATAATGTATCCCGGGGTGAAGCAAGTTTTTTGGCGTAAGCTTCCATCGTGGTCCGCTCGCGGTCGAGCCCGTAGCGATAAAGTATGCCGGAGGTAAGGGCGCTAAAAGCAATCAGCCAAACCATGAACCAGGTCAGGCTTTGCTCATCCCGGTCGAAGAACCAGTCAAATAGTAAAAAGTAGAGTAGAAGTATCGCACCCATCAGCCAGGGGGACCAGCTGAAAGGCAATAGAATGATGACAAGCAGTGCAGCCATTACCCCGAAGAGCATCGCCATCACCCGTTGATTGAGATCGGGGAGCCATTGCCGGATTAAGCTTATCTGCCGGTGAGAAAATAAGAACCAACTGATTAGCCAGAGGCTAATCCCGACGCACGTGATCAGGGTGTAGCGGTTGAGGTAAAATATATTATCGAGTTCGAGCCAAACCTCACTCCGGGCGACTAAATACCGCAGGGCGAATAGGCCAACCACAAAGAATCCACCTATTTGCACGTACCCAAGCAGGGCTAATATCCATCGTAAAGATGATGAGCCTGGTACGTGGCGCGAATACCAAAACCGGCGATACAGGATCATCGACAGTAAGAGCACCAGGCCCTGACCAAATAAATGTAGCAGGGAAGGCCCCAGGACATCGCTGGGCCAAATGGGCTTTGTTAGCCACAGAACAGGCGTACGCAGCGCATAAATACGCAGGCTAAGGAGTACCACTACCGCTGCCGTACTTAGCCACAATACACTGGCCAGCCACCGGTATTCTTGCCGGAACAGCTTGCCGGCCATTCGGTATCCGCCAGCCAGGAGGAGCCCCAGCCCCAACCAATAAAAGAATACTGCTCGCGGAGGAACAGTCCTGGTGGGGTCTGTAGTGAAATCAATTAATAGCCGTTGGTTTTTGAGCTCCATACCGTCGACTGTAGAGGCGCAATCGGTTTCCGGTAGCGTTAAGCGCCCCACCCAATACAGGTCGCCTTTGGCTTCATACTTCAGATATAAGTGTGGCTTTTGCCAAAAAAATGAACGAGCGGTTAGGGTATTCTCTAAGCGCAGGGGCTCCTGACTGGTCCAGGTGAGGAGAGAGTCCTGCTGATAGAGAAACAAGGAAATACCCTTTTCTTGCCAATGCTGTAAGTGCGCTACCGCCTGTTGTGTTTCTGACAGGTAGCGCAGGGCCCGCTCGGGCGAAAAATAAGAGGGTAGGAGAGTATCCCGAACGGAGGAGATAACCCGGTCATACTTCTGCTGCAGATCGTGCTGTAGTGTAGATTGACAGGGGGAAAGCCTTTGGCTATCCTGCTGTGAGTATAGCCAACCGGCGAGTAGCGCGGTAAGCGCAAGAGCTAATAATATTATGGAACCACGGAACCTCATGTTGCGTTATGTACGCGATCAGTATGTTTACGTTGCAAAAATTAAGCTTGTACCTTTGCTTAAAGGGTTGTAATTTACGCAATTGCTGCGGATCTTCCTGTCGCTCGGGCGATGCTACGGCTCGCTCGTGAGGAAAGTCCGGACAACGTAGCGCACCACACCATCTAACGGATGGGGTTCCGCTTAAGAGCGGAGCACAGAAAGTGTCACAGAAAGCTAAACTTCCTGAACCGGAGCCAGGGCCGCGGCGGGCTTACCGCCGAAGCTTTAGCGAAGGCAGGTAAAGGTGAAAACGTGCGGTAAGAGCGCACGCCGATCGGCAGTAATGTCGATGGGGGATAAACCTTGTGGGTTGAAATGCCACGTACATCTCGGTCCGCCTTTGGCGGGTGGCCTTGCGCGGGCTGTTTTCGCAAGAAAACCGTGAGGGGTAGGCAGCTAGATCCTACTGGCGACGGTAGGACCAGATAAATGACAGGACCCGCCCCCGGGCGGTGACAGAATCCGGCTTACCGATCCGCAGCTTTTAAAAAAAATCCGCTGAGCGGGCAGAAAAAAGCCCCCCCAGGCTGATCAGCCTGGGGGGGCTTTTTTCTGCCCGCTCAGCGAACTCTTCTACCCGGTGGGTTCGCCGAAGTCGAAGATGAGGGAGAAACGCAATGTATTATCCAGTGGGTTGCGCTGATTTGTTGTTGGGATAAGGTAGGAAAAGTTTAAGCCAAAAATGTTGTACTTCAGCCCGAGCCCGACCGTCAGAAATTTGCGATTTCCTTTTTGTACGTGCTCATTAAAGTATCCGGCACGCACGGCAAACTGCTGATCGTACCAGTATTCTATACCAATGGAATAGACAAATTCACGCAGCTCTTCACTGAAGCCTTCGGGCGCATCACTCCAGGAAGAGAAGATAGAGGATATCGGTGATTGATCTTTCCAATCAGCCCGACCATCACCATCTTCATCGCAGTTGTCGCCCTGACAGGGCGTGGGAACCAACAATTTATTGACATCAGCCGCAATGGTAAAGCTGTTGTATTCGTCGAAGTCAATTTTCCAGGCGGCTCCCAATCCAAAGTTGGCCGGCAGAAAATCGCGATTCAAAGAATTGGTATAGGTGATTTTAGAGCCGATATTAGATAAGGCCAGGCCTACCATTAACTCTGAGTCGCCTTTATTGAGGTCGATATCGTCACGGTAGGTGAAAGAAATATCGGCAGCGCCGGCAATACCGGGCTCGATGGTTTCCCCCTCTACAATCTGACCGGCGGCCAGGTTAGAGAAAATAAACTTACCGGTAAGGCCGGCACTAAGATTCTCGGAAAGTTTTCGGGAATACGCCATGGCAACTTCAAATTCATTAGGGCGTCCCGTATTAAGTGGCTGACCGTTGGGGTCTGTAAACTGAATACTACCCAGAGAAAAATAGCGCAGACCAAAACCCAGCGTCTCCAGGTCGTTGAGTTTGCGATAGGCAGTCAGGTAAGCCAAATAGACGTCATTAAGGCCGAGGGCTCGCAGCCAGGGGGTGTAGGTGGCTGATACGGCCAGTTCTTCTTCCGCAAAGGCCAGCTTGGAGGCATTAAAATGCATGGCGTTGGGGTCGGGAGATAAACCTATCCCCACATCGCCCATTGCTCCGGATCGAGCATCGGAAACGATGCGTAGAAATGGCACGGCCGTTACGACCGTATTGGTACATGGCGTTCCGTCCAGATTAAAAAAGCTTCCATTTTCTCCCTGATAGCATTGTGCGGTAGCATCGACGGTCATAAACCCGATGCCCAGCAAGAGCAGAGAAGCTTTGAGTAGTACGTGCTTCATGAGATCGTATTTTTTAAGCATGGTGTAGTACAAATATAGCTACTTTTGACAATGTGACACCTGAAAGTAAGCTGCCTTTAGGCAAAAACTCGTTTTCTGCATAGTATGAAGTCAAAAGTGCGGTTTGTTATTGATAGTAGTGCAAAAGTCTTGCCAGTTTTGTGGCTCTGATTAAAACTAAAAAAGTTCCTCTTTATTTTAGAATAACCAATTTTTCAAATTCGCTTTCCCCTTCCACAGGTTCCAGGCCTGGCACGTTGGCGCGGACTATTATCTTGTAAAGGTAAACACCCCTGGCTAAGGGGTCACCAAAGTCGTCACGGCCATTCCAGGTAATGCAGTCGTCCTGTCGAATAGCTCCATCACTAAAAAGGTGGGTATCAATAGTTTTAACCAGCCGCCCACTCACGGTAAAAATTTGAATCAATACGCTCAGATCTTGATTGGCATAATTATGGTCAAATTGAAAGCAGGTACGATCAGTGAAGGGATTGGGGTAGTTTAGTACGTGTTCCAGGATCATTTCACTCGACTCGGCCACGATAAATTCCGTGTATCCTTCGGCGGAATTATTCGCTACATCCCAGGCTTTGATCCGGATGCTATGTCGCCCTTCTTCCAGGCCTTCCAGAGGGAAGCGAACCTCACCCCGGGTGAAATCATCCAGGTCCGATTCAAAAAAATCATTTAACAGGATACTGTTTTGGGTGTCTTCGTCAATGATCGCTTCCAAATCGTGGCCAATACTGTTCCCGACGACATTAATGCCGAAGTCGTCTTCCAATTCTACGAGCAGGGTCGGGTCGGGGTCGGTGATTCCGCCGAAGACGAAGTCATTCGAATTCATGAACACGTCGATGGCCGGCCCTTCATTATCGGCAATATCTTCGTCGATATTCCCTCCAATGACAATATTCTCATAGCTGCCGCTACCGTCGCTCAACGATTGACCGGAGGCCAGGTAGTAGCTGATTTTTCCGCGGCCAAAGGCATAGTCGATGTCTTTCGGTACGACAAAAGTGAACGCAAACTGACCATTTGTTACCCGGGCTCGCCCCCGAAACAGGACATTTTTCTGGATTTGGTAGGTATATGGCCGGCTACCAGGATCCTGGGCCAGGGTGGTCGTTTGCACCGGCTTATCAAATATAGTGGGGTAAATAATGCCGTTAAAATCGTCCTCGAGGGTGCCATCTGCGCTTTGGATGACCCCTCTAACAACGACGCGCTGTAGGGCTCGCAAGGTATCTGTATTATTACCGATAACTTGCGTAGAATCAATCGTGGTGGTCACCACGCGCCGCTGAGGATCGGGAATGGCCAGGCGCTGTGCCGGGTCACCAATCAGGGTGAACTTGCGGGAATTTACGGTGATATTACTGCCCGACAGGTTGTTTTTACCAATGCGAATGGCTTCGCCCAATGTTGGGTAGTTGCCATCTGGCGTAGCGTACAGGGCTTCCATGGTTTCCCGGGTCAGGGCTGCATTTTGACTGGCAAATACTGCCCGTACGGTAGTCATCAGGGCAATAGCCCCGCCACGAGGATTGAGAAAAGCTTCTTCACCTGCCGTAATAAAGGCAGGGTCATCATAGCCGGTAAAGGAGCAGGTAGCGGTCAGGAATAGGGTCAGGTTATCGTAATTCGACCAGTTTATAATATCAGAAATATTGAGTACGCGCTCCTGGGCCAGGCCTTCCGACCCTCCGTGGCCCAGATAGGTCAGGATCAGCGCTCCTTTGAAAATAGCCCGGTTGATGGCGGCGTTGGCGGCCGGATTTCGGTTGCCCCCCGGGGTAGACTCCTGAGGGTAGGCATCGAGGTAGATTTTTTCCAGGTTGAGGTCAGGATTGGTACTGGCAACATTATTAGCAATATTATTGGCATCAGAAATATGCCGGTTGTTGTCTTCGTCGTCAGCGAGGAAGACAATTTGGTTGCGCCAGTCGGTTAGGGCCCGGGGGGAGGTGTCGTAGTGAATAATCTTATCGACCGCCACCTGGGCTTGTTGTAGCGTTTGTACGGGGAGCCTGCCGATGGCGAGGTTCAGACGTCCTACCAGTGGATCCAGCGGGTTGGTTTCTTCAAACAGGCCATAGTAATCATCGGTCGGAAAAGAAAAGAGCGGATTGAAGGAAATGCGTTGATAAGTTGGCAGCAGGTTAGATCCTAATCCATAGATGTCTCGGGCATCGAAAGAGCCATCCCCCAGCAGGAGCAGATAGCGATAGTCCGGATCGCGTAAATAGAGCATATGGCAGAAATCGCGAATCGCGGCCGGATCGGGTTTGCCGGAGGAGAATTCATTATAGATGGCTTTTGCCGAAATGGGGAGTACGGTGAGCCCGGAGTGATTGCTGCGGTGTTGGGCAAGTCGTTCGGCGGCATTTTCGAAGCCTGTGGGGTAAACGATCACCATATCGACGCGATCCAGGCTGTGTAGGTTTTGGCTGGGAACCTGCCCCATCGGTTCGACGTCGGTAGACGCCTGCCCGGGACGGAAGGCAAGAAAGGTCCGTAATTCATTGGAGGATGCCGTGAACTGCAGAGACCCTCCGGTGCTTGTCGTTTGTTGCTGAACGGGGGCAACCGGATCGGTAATGTCCCAAATGATGTAGTTGTCCGCATTTCCCGAAAGGGTATACTGTGTAGAGGAATGATCTGTGCTGCGCAAATCGCGGAAGACCATGGGAGAGTCATCGAGGCGTAGGGCCCGGCGTACGCGCACCTCGAGGTAATCCAACCAGCCCTGTGACCCATCGTCGGGGCCTTCGGGATATGGATAATTGACCGCAATGGCAAGTTGCTCGCCCTCCGCATTGATCGAGGCCTCCAGGTCAGCGCGATCTGCGTAGGGAAATTCATTGTCGCGCGGTCCGCTTAACACCCGGATTGCCGTCGCTGTTTGGCTGCTTACCGGCTGGGAGTCGTTAATAGAAACGAAAAAGCGGGAAGGGCGGGCTGCTCTTAGGGCCATCGAAGCCCGTACTCGAACGGCTTCGCCGGCAATTCGGTTGGGGAAGCGAAATGGCTCGCGATAGGTATAGGTGCGTGTCCGCAAAAAATAGTCGCCAAACCAATTTTGGCCGGAGCCTTGCGATTTACTGAGTTCCTGCCCCCAAAAATGTAATAGATTAACCTCTTCTTCTTCCAACCGTACGATATCGTCAAATGAAGTGGTTTGGTAATTGGCTGGCGTCAGGCTTTCCCGCGAAGATAAGCGGAGCCCCGGTGTGGAGCTGATTTTTAGAAAATAGGTATTCTTTGTAGCATAAATATTTTGCTGGTATCGGATATCCTCCGCGAGGTCATCGTAGCGCCAGACACTGGGGCCTTCGGCGTAGAATAAAATGTAGTCGTCCTCATCAAAATTTCCATCTTCACTGCCCACAATTTGGATGGGTATTTCTATTAAGTCGTCGGGACGATCCACGTCAATGGCGGCCGGTAACATGCCGCCTCCATGGCCGTAAAGGGAGATGGTGGCCGGGTCAATCTGGTCAAGGTCGCTCAGGCCGAGTTGGTCCCGCAGGAAGGCGTAGTCTAGTCGATATACATTACTTTGCGTCACGGCAAACTGGTAAATAGCACCGTCAGCTAACACCGAACGGGTTGCAAAGGGATCACTCCGGAGTTGGCTGGAAGGACGATCCTCTATCTGAACTTCGAGGCGCACGCTGGTCAGTCGACGCCAGGAGCTTCCGGCACGGACAATGGGAATGAACAACACTTTGGCATAATATCCCGTTCGGTCTTTTTCCAGAGCTGTTTTAAAAATAAGCTCTTCTCCAATAGCGTCCGGGTAAAGGGGCCCACTTTGCCAGTCGAAGCGCTCGTATTCGGCCGCAACGACGCGCACGTTGATACGTCCCGGGCCGGCTATGGAAAACGTACGCAGGAAATAGGGAGAAAGAGGTGCTTCATCACTATGGATAGCTCCGGGGAACGTGAGGCGTTCCAGGGCAGGTTCTTCCGCGGCCTGTATACTTTTTTGGCTCCAGCTGAATGAATGCTGGATAAAAAAGGTGGTTTTGGCGTATGCCGGACTGAAAAAAAGGAGGCAAACAAAAGCCGTGAGGAATTTCTTCATATTTTGGATCATTAGAAACAGAACCGAATTTATCCGGATTATGCGGAAAGTTGCCAGTCAAACGTTTATAGAATAACCCTATTGCCTGTTAACGGAGTGCCCTTCCCGGGCAAGCGCGGTTAGGTCAGAAGATGCAAAGAGGTTACGAAAAAACAATTTCATTCGATACGAGCATGATAATCCGTAAAATTAAGAAATTGCGCTATGCTAAAGAAAATGCTGTTGGTTCTAATTTTTTCTATTGGTTTACTGGGCCTCTTGTCGGGGCAGGATGTATCCTTTAGTCAGTTTTTTGCGGCTCCACTACACCTCAATCCCGGCCTGGCGGGCGTAACCGATGCCCCTCGCTTTTCGCTAAACTACCGGGATCAGTGGCCCAACTGGCCTAATGCCTATCGTACCTATTCCTTTGCTTACGAGCAACCTCTGAATGCCTTAAATAGTGGATTAGGGTTGCGGATCCTCACCGATGACGCCGGGCGGGGTATCTACAGAACCACGGCTATTGCGGGCGTTTATGCATACCATATTAAAATGCGGGACGATCTAAGTATCCGCATTGGCATAGATGCGGGCGTCTTTCAGACCCGCCTTGATTGGGATAAGCTGTTGTTTGGAGATCAGCTCGACCCCATACAGGGGGATAATGGCAATCAGCTCACTCAGGAAAATCGGCCCGATAACCTGGAGCGCACGGTAGTCGATTTTTCGACGGGCATGGTAGTATACGGGCGTACGTTTTATGGTGGTATTGCGCTACATCATTTAAATCGGCCCGACGAAAACCTGTTGGATGTCAACGAGAATTTGCGCGCCGGTCGGCCCTTGCGGCTGACTGCTCATTTTGGGGCACAATTTAGTGCAGGGCCGGGCAATATCGGTCGGGCACAGGCGTTTATATCCCCGAGTATTTTGTACATGCGGCAGGCTGGGTTTTCGCAAGTAACCGCAGGTGCATACACCGGATTCAAAAGTGTTTTTGGTGGATTATGGTACCGGCATTCCGGGCAAAACCCCGATGCAATCATTGGCCTGGTCGGCTATCGCTATCAAACTATCCGCATTGGATATAGTTATGACCTGACGGTTTCCGGGTTGTCGGTCGGTACTACGGGGGGTACACACGAGGTGTCCTTTACCATTAGCCTGGCCGATAGTGATGCGCTGGCTCGCAAGCGGAAATCGAATCGTTATAACGATTGTTTTGCTTTATTCAAATAAATCAAAGATAGCTTGCGTTAATCCCATACCATTGCTTGTCGAACGGTGCATTTTGGTTAATTTAGCCGCGCTTTCGCAAAAACGGCTTTTGCCGGGAAGATTTAGATAACCCAAGACATGTTGGTCATTTCTTAAATAAACAATTCGAACGTAATGAGAACAGTGTTGAAGTTTGGCGCTTTGCTATTGGTAGCGGCAGCCCTGCTCACGTCCTGTAAAAGTAAAGAACGCTCATCCACTACCGGTTGGAAATACAACGATACCAAGTGGGGTGGTTTTGAAAAGCTGGATTATGATGGTCAGGTGACTGGTCCTAATCTGGTTTTGGTAGAAGGAGGTACTTTTCTAATGGGACAGACTCAGGAAGATGTCATGTACGAATGGAATAACGTGCCCCGCCGCGTAACGGTAACTACTTTTTATATGGACGAAACAGAAGTTGCCAACATTGATTACCGGGAATATACGTACTGGATCGAACGGGTTTTTGGCGAAAGCTATCCCGAAGTTTACCGCGACGCGCTGCCTGATACGCTGGTATGGTTGGAAGAGCTGGCGTATAACGAACCGTTTGTAGAAACGTATTTCCGCCACCCTGCTTACGACAATTACCCCGTCGTCGGAGTGAGTTGGAAGCAGGCCAACGAATATAGCCGCTGGCGAACCGATCGCGTTAACGAAATGATGCTGATCGAGGAAGGAATCCTGAATCCTAACCCGGAGCAAAAAGATGAGGACAACTTCAATACGGAAGCCTACCTGGTCGGTCAATACGAGGGTAATATCCGTAAAAATCTAAAAGATTTCCGTACTGGCGACACGCGTAGTGTACGTTTCGAAGATGGTATTCTGCTGCCTTCCTATCGTCTGCCGACCGAGGCCGAATGGGAATATGCGGCCCTGGGCCTAAAAGGAAATATGGCTAGTGAGCAGGACGAGCTCCTGACTGATCGCCGGGTGTATCCCTGGAATGGAAATTCGGTACGCTACCAGAAAAGAGATAAGTATCAGGGTAAGATTTTGGCCAACTTCAAACGCTCCGGTGGTGACTATATGGGATTGGCTGGCAACCCCAATGATAATGCTGCTGGTCCGGCCGGTGTTCGCGAATACCTGCCTAATGATTACGGACTATACAATATGGCTGGTAACGTAAACGAATGGGTACTTGATGTTTATCGCCCTATGACCAGCCTGGCTTTGGAAGATTCTGAAAACCAGGATATGAACCCTTTCCGGGGTAATGAATTCAAAGTGAAAGAGCGCGACATGGATGGTCGCCTCGCTCCCAAAGATAGCCTTGGTCGCGTCCGCTATCGCCTGATGGATAAGGATGAACTGGCTAGCCGCGACAATATTAGCACGGCAAGAGCTGCGGACTACCGCGACGGGGATAAAGCCTCTAACGTAGTATACGATTACGGAAATCACTCCCTGATTAACGATAGTTCACGCGTTTATAAAGGAGGATCCTGGGCTGATCGCGCCTATTGGCTCTCTCCCGGTGCCCGTCGGTTTAAAAATCAATTCGAAGCGGATCGTACGATTGGCTTCCGTTGTGCCATGCACCGTGTCGGTGGTACGGCCTCCAATGACGAAAAAGCCGGTAATCAGTTTAAGACAAAAAACAAGCGTAGCCGTCGTCGCTATTAAACCAAATCGTAAGAAATGCTAACCTTGGCATCCCTCTTATGTTGATCTTTATGCCAGATAAAAAGTCTCCACTTTTAAAGAAAAAGTGGAGACTTTTTTTGTGCATACTTGTTGTATCTGAAAGCTAAAATGAACGATTATGTCCTTTGCTTCGTCCGATGCCATTTTAAAAGTTTATCTGCAATATGGTTCAGTGTCGATTGATTCGCGGCAGATCGAGGCCAGCGATGTGTTCTTTGCAATTCGGGGAGAGCGCTTTGATGGAAACAGGTATGTCCTAAGTGCTCTGCAACAAGGAGCCTGTGCTGCGATTGTCGATGATCCTGAGGTAGCAGCACAAGATGAACGCTGCCTGTTGGTGCCCGACGCGCTAGTAGCTTTGCAGGAGCTCGCCCATGCCTACCGCCACCGGTTTAATATTCCCGTTATCGGTATTACGGGTAGTAATGGGAAAACCACGACCAAAGAATTGGTCGCAGCGGTGTTGGCCGAGCGCTATAAAACACACTTCACCGGAGGTAATTTTAATAACCATATTGGCGTACCCCTGACACTGCTGCGCATGCCGGCCGATACGGAAATTGCCGTGATTGAAATGGGCGCCAATGCGCAAGGCGAAATTGCTCTCCTGTCTGCTATTGCTGATCCTGACTATGGCCTGATCACTAACATCGGGAAGGCTCACCTGGAAGGATTTGGTGGAATTGAGGGGGTCAAAAAAGGAAAGTCCGAATTGTACCGCCACCTGGAAAAGAATGGCGGCACTGCGTTTGTTAATACTGGAGAACGCTTCCTGGAAAAGCTTTCTGAAGGGGTATCCAAACGCCTGAGCTATGAGTTGGTCGATGATTTACAAAAAGAAGGCATCGATTACACGTGTACGCTGACTTCTGAAAAGCCCTTTTTAAGAATTGCTTTTCTCGATCCAAAGGGTAAACGCTATGAAGTTACTTCACAATTGTTTGGGCGCTATAACGCGAACAATATCCTGACAGCTGTCGCGCTCGGATTGCACTTTGGGGTAGACGCGGATTATATCTGCCATGCCATTGCCAGTTATCAGCCCGGAAATAACCGTTCGCAAATCGTGACCAAAGGCACGACTACTTTCTTACTTGATGCCTATAATGCCAACCCTACCAGCCTGGAGAATGCTTTGCGCTATTTGGCGGCCATAGAAACTGAGGAACGAAAAGTAGCTATTATTGGCGATATGCTCGAATTGGGTGATGATAGCAAACACGAGCACGCTTCGATCGCTCGCCTGGCAAAAACACTGCCCCTGGATGATGTGATTTTGGTCGGTGAACATTTTGCGCAAGCTGCTCCTGACACGGGGTTTACACATTTTGCTGACGTGGCTACCCTGAAGAAATGGTTCCACCAACAGGATTGGTCTGCCTCACGTATCCTGCTGAAAGCCTCGCGGCGACTGGCCCTGGAAAAGCTAATTTAAGGGAAGCGGCGTAGTGCTTGTAAAAGGCGGTCCGGCAGCTCGTCGCGGGTAGCCTTTTTGTAATCTTCATAAGAGCAGGGAACAAGGCGATGCCGCTGGTGCGTTTTACGGGTTTTTACCGGAATTTGCATCCACCACCGGCCACTGCGTTTACTTTTCCAAAAGGTAAGGCTATAAGTCAGGTCCTTGAGATCAACAATATATTCTGTCAGGCCATCGATACTTACCGGAAAATCCTGCTTTCGTTGAGCTACACCATCGACAAAATACCAAAGCATTTGCCCGATAACTTGCGCAGTGAGGTATCGCTGATCAGCGTTGGGCATATAACCCAGGATACCAAAGGTCTTCAGTTTATCGCTCATCCCGGCATAGCGGGCAATCTGACAGGCCTCTTCATTGGTGAATCCACTGGGTGTAGGGTGGTAGACGCCCAAACAGTCAGCAGCCCGGATAGCGGATAAATGGAATCCGAGCAGGTCGGCATCTCTGACGACAGGCTCTAACTCTTCCATAGCTGCGCGGGCATTTCCCAGGCGTAGCGAAGAAAAATTCCGCTTCAAGAGAATGGCCTGTACCTCTTCCGGGACCTGGTGAATTTGATGGCCGACCATACCTACGTGAAAGGGAGGGTGAGTCGGGTGAAAGACAATGTTGTCCAGATAGTTTTCTGCTATTTTATCCTGCCCGGGCGACAGGGCAACCCGCTCGTCCACTACGGTCAGGCTAATTTCAGGCAGAACTTCCAGAAAGGCCGCATACAAAGCCGATAAGTAGTTGGCTTCACCACCAATAAGTACCGGGATGACTCCGGAGGCTACAAGCTCTTTCATGAGCGGAATCAAAAAAGATACATTTGGGTTACGCACATTGCCCAGGTCACTCACTGCCGAGTGAAAGCCGGTTTGGACAAGTGGATACCAGGCACTACGAATGGTATCGGCGGCCTCTGGGTTTACACCAATAACAGCAATGCGAATCTGACTAATGTCCGGCAGGCTTTCCTCGTACACCTGGATCCGGTGATAGAGTGCATGGGGCGCTAAGGCAGTCACATCAAGTATGTTCTCCGTATTAACCGGAGCTAGCCATGGTTCGAGCATAGAATAAAATTTTTTCGCGCGGTGGCAAGATACGTGATGTGGGGGAATTATCTCTAATAAACGTGGGGTTGGGGATAAGGCAGATGGTATAGTTGGATATTTTAAAATTCTAATACCATCTACCATCTACC
>Ga0102940_1001129_pt1 | contig 17534 bp, 15 predicted proteins | sample SalPonR2_C_D1_MG_FD_78215 | JGI IMG/M metagenome (GOLD analysis project Ga0102940, IMG submission 78215) | Salt pond soil microbial communities from South San Francisco under conditions of wetland restoration - Salt Pond MetaG R2_C_D1_MG | ecosystem: Environmental > Aquatic > Marine > Intertidal... | reverse complement strand
GCGGGGAAAGGGCATGCCGTTGTCGGCGGTGACGATAACGATGGTGTTGGCCAGCATCCCTTCCATTTCCAGGAGAAGCAGCATTTCCTGCAGATGCCGATCAAAATGTTCAATCTCGAAGGCATAGTCGAGCAGGTCGGTGCGTACGGTGTCCGTATCAGGCCAGTATGGAGGCACTTCTTCGATATCTTCGATTGACTTCCCCCCCTTTTCAATACCGGCACCGAATTCGTAGGCGCGGTGGGGTTCGGTGGCCCCGTACCAGAAGCAAAAAGGCTGGCCGGCAGGCCGGTCATCGAGGAAATCGGCGAAATTGGCGGCGTAATCGTTGTTCGAAATATGCCGGGCCGGCGGGTCGCGGCGACGGTCCTGATAAGGTTTACCGGTCAGTTGCCGGGGCCGGCCGGCAATTTCTCCCACTTTGCCCGGCGCCCAGCCTTTGCCGGTAAAACCAACGTGATAACCGTTTTCGGCCAGCACCTCCGTATACGTTTTATACTCATCCGGAAAAAAAGGCCAGTGGTTGGCGGCGGCGCCCAGCTGCCAGGAGTTGCGCCCCGTCAGGATGCAGGAGCGGGAGGGCGCGCACTTGGCATTGGGTGTGTAGGCGCGGGTAAAAAGAAGGCCCTCGGCGGCCACCCGGTCGAAAGCCGGTGTTTTTACCCAGTCCGTCCCATAGGCGCCCATATGCGGAAAGGAAGCGTCATCGGCGATGGCGAATAGTATATTGGGGCGGTCATCAGTAGTTTCTTCTTCCTGCGGGGCCGGCTGACAGGAATTGAGAAAAAGCGCCGGCACACACAGCACCAGCAAAGTAATATAGTATGGTTTCATGCCAATTAGTGTTTTTCGTTTAGCATTAAAAATCGGCTTTTTTGGGGAAAGGAAAAACGAAACATAGCTAAAACAATTGGATTAACCAGGAAACTGGTTTTAGAAAAAAACATTTCACAACTGACCTGTTATAATAGATAGACATCAAAAAACAATCCTCATGTTTACCTTTCTATTTCTGGTACTGATCGGTTTGGGCGCGTATGTATTGATCAAGGGTTTCGCTGCGGAGCGGAAGAGCCAGGTTGCCGGTGGAGCAGTTATCCTGCTGGCTTCGGTACTCCTTTTTTGGTTCCTCGACTTCTGGGGCGAGCGGCTCTGGTTTGACGCTGTAGGTTACGACCAGCGGTTCTGGACCCTTTTTCTGTCCAAAATTGCCATTGTAGGCTCTACTGCCGTGGTCGCCGCCGGTATTGTCACCGGTTTATTGCTGCCCTTGCCCCGCAGCCGGAAACTGGTGCGCTACGCGGCCATCTCCTTGTCGGCTGTCATCGGCGGGTTGTGGGGCTTCGGCAACTGGAGCACCATCCTCAAATTCTGGCACAGGGTAAATACGGGCCTTGCGGATCCCCTGCTGGGGCAGGATACCGGATTTTACCTGTTCGCTCTGCCCTTCTGGGATAAAGTGTACAGTGTGCTGCTCATCCTTTCTGTCATCGGCCTTGTTGCTTCCGCCCTGGCCCGCTACCGCCTGGTGCAACGTGATGAGAACGATTACCAGATCCAACTGGCCAGCGACGGCAACGAGCGCCGGATCAGTCGCTCGCTGTATATTAATGGCGGCATCCTGCTACTCCTCGCCGCGGCGGGTAAATACCTCGACCGCTTTCACCTGCTGTACTCCGACCTCGGCGCCGTATCGGGGCCGGGCTGGACAGATGTGAACATCATCCTGCCCACTTACCTGGTAATGATCGTTCTTACCGCCTTATTGGGTATTGCTCTCTTTATTCCCGCCGGCCGAAATATATTACAGCGGCTGACCGCCCTACTTCGCATCAACCAGGACGGCTCTCCGATTTATACGGTAGGAATAGCAGGCTTGCTGGTACTTATCTTCTGGTTTATCGGGCTGAGCCTCATTCCCGGTGCTTTCCAAAGCTTCCGGGTGCAACCCAATGAGATATCCTACGAAGAACCCTATATCAACAACAGTATCGAATTCACTCGTCACGGCTTTAACCTGCATAAGGTGGAAGACCGGCAGTTTCCCGTCTCGGATACCTTCACCCGGCAGATGAAGGAAAGCAATGAATCTATTTTTTCCAATATCCGGCTGTGGGACTGGCGCGCGCTCGATGCCGTTCTCAAGCAGTTTCAGGAAATTCGCCTGTACTACGAATTCAACGATGTGGATGTCGACCGCTATTCCTACGGCGGAAAATACCGGCAGGTGATGGTATCGGCCCGGGAGATGGTGCCCTCCAATTTGCCCGCCGGCAGTCAGAGCTTTGTTAATGAGGTATTCATATACACCCACGGCTACGGCGTCGCCATGAATACGGTCACCGAATTTTCGGAGGAAGGCCTGCCTAATTTCCTGATAAAAGACATTCCTCCCCAGGCCCAGTACGAGGACCTCGCCGTCACCCGGCCTCAGATCTATTACGGGGAGCTGACCGACAATTACGTGATTACCAACAGTATTGAGAAGGAATTCGACTATCCCAGGGGTGATGAAAACGAATACATCAAATACCCGGGCTCGGGAGGCGTACAGCTGACCAATTTCTGGCGAAAGCTGGTCTATTCCTACAAAATGGATGATGTCAAATTACTGCTCTCCTCTTACCCTACCTCAGAAAGCCGTCTGATGTTCAGGCGACAAATTGAAGAGCGGGTGCGCAGCCTGGCGCCTTTCCTGGAATTCGATGCTGACCCCTACGTCGTGAAAGCCGAGGGGCAACTGTACTGGATGATCGATGGCTATACTACCTCTTCCTACTTCCCCTACTCCGAGCCCTTCTCCGCCCGGGAGACTATCGAATACAAAATGGGCGAACAACAACGCCAACTTCGCATTCAACACAATCCTGCATTCGCGGGAATAAACTATATGCGCAATTCAGTAAAAGCCGTTATTAATGCCTTTGACGGAACAGTCGATTTTTACATCTTCGACGAGGAAGACCCCATCATTCAGGTATGGGATAAGATCTTTCCCGGCCTGCTGAAAAAACGGGCCGAGATGCCGGAGTCTCTGTTATCTCATATTCGCTATCCTGCGGACTTCCTGCTGACGCAGGGGCTTATCTACGCCAAGTATCACATGAATGATCCGGCTGTATTTTACAACCAGGAAGACCTCTGGATCCGCGCTACAGAGAAGTATTATGGCGAGGTACAGCCTGTAGAGCCCTACTATATCATGTGGCAGCGCCCCGAAAACACCCATGCTGAATTTTCGCTTATCCTGCCCTTTACACCAAAAAACCGGCAGGTGGCCATCGGCTGGATCGCCGGCTTATGTGACCCGGGCAATTACGGGCGTTTTCTGGCCTACAATTTCCCAAAAGAAAAACGGGTGCTGGGCCCACAACAGGTGGAAACTAAAATCGATCAGAACAGCTTCCTATCCGGGCAGCTTTCCCTTTGGGATCAGCGCGGCTCCAGCGTCATCCGGGGAAATGTGCTGGCTATCCCTGTGGAGAACACCCTTATTTACGTGGAGCCCATTTACCTGCAGTCGGAAACAGCCGCCTACCCGGAACTACGGCTGGTTTGCGTCATGCACAACGACCAGCTCAGCTATGCCGAAACGTTTGAGGAAGCCCTGGAAGGACTCTTCGGTGAAAAAGTTACGCCGCCTGCCACCGCAACGGCTGGCGTCGACCAAACTACGACCCAGCTCATCCGGCAGGCCAACGAGGCTTTCACTAACTACCTCCAGGCTACCGGCCAGGGCAGCTTCCAGGAAGCCTCCGCCGCCCTGGAGCAACTGCGGCAGTCGCTGGATCAGCTGTCAGAACAGCAAACCCAGACGGTGCAGGATACGACGGGGAATTGAGACTTGGTGACTCGCCTAAATTGACGGGGTGACTTTGAGTCACCCCGTCAATTATTCCATCAGATACTCCGAATTTCAATATTCCACTGCGTTTTACCTTTCTTCATCTCCCGCAATTAACTATAATCCCCCCTAATTTTATAGAGACATCCAATGAAAACTGATTGCCGATGACAATGTATTAACCTCATCTGACCATGCGCTACAAAAAGTACCGACCCTCGCCCCTGCTACGGCCCTTCGTCGTCAATTACTATCTCTGGGAATCCGATCATTCCCTACCGCGGCCGTTCTCCATCAGCAGCCCGGCCAATGGCTGTCTGGCCATGGTTTTCAATTGAACATTTCACCTTTCAGCGACCTCTTTGAAACTGGCCAGCGTATCTTCCCAGCCTTTCACACAGGCGGCGTAGAAATCATCGGCCACTGCTTCATGGGGGAAGCCCGTTTGTTTGACGGTTAACCAGGTTTGGCTCCCTGCGGGTTCCAGGAGAAACTCCGTATCCATTTCGGTCTGAAAGGGCAGGTCACCGTCCTTGGAAGCGTACCGGTAATCGGTCAGCCACAAGCGTCTCGGATATTCGAATGCGCGGATGGTAGCGGCGGAGATTTAATCCGGCGCGTCCTCGTCCTCACCCCAGGTAACGGCGTACAGCCCGCCGGTTTCGGGAATGATGACAGCGTGGGCGGCCGACCACCATTTTTTGATTTGGCTTGGCTTGATCAGCGCGTCAAAGACGGCCGTAGGAGATTGACGGAGCATGATGCTTTGGGTGATGTTTCTGGGCATAATGTCAGGTTTTAAATAAAAAAACCGGGTTTACCTCACCTCACTGATCTCAAACAAATTCCCGTCCGGATCGCGGAAGAAACAGCGGATTTCAGTCTCCCGCTCGTAGGGCGGCGTAATGAACTCCGCTCCCCTGGATCGCAACACCTCATAGGCCTGACCGCAATCGGGCACCCGGATGGTGAAGGCGTGGCTGATGGAGTTGGGATCGGCGGGCGGCCGGAAGTAGGTATCCGGTTTGTCGTCGGTCGGTCCGCCGCCGGTGACCAGCAGCAACCAGTGGCCAAGGAACTGCAGGACGACCGAAGTACCGCCGTACTCGCGGTACAGTTCGGCGCCCAGTATATCCGAATAGAATTGTTTGGATTGTTCCATATCTGAAACGACCAGGATGGTGGTAATCGCCATATCGGAGGTGGGGAAGGTATTTTCGGGGTCCATAAGGAAATTGATTTTTGATAGCTTCAAAAATAAGGGAATCTTTATCGCGAAGCAAAACCTCTCGCTCCTTACGGTCGCACGATCCCCTTACCCCGCTTCCACTCAATGGTCGTCCCGAATGGCTCCGAGAGCCGCTGCAGATCCCCGATGATTTTCTTCCCCAAATTTTCATCCGCGAACATGGGCCGGCCGCGCACCTGCCGGGGCTGACCGTAGCCGAGGGTGATGGGATACAGTTCGATCGACTGCAACTCCCCGTTCTCCCACTCCGGCACCGCCACCACCGATTCCCAGACCATGGGCCGGGTGGGGAAGCCCTGAGTGTCATTGCGATACCGGGCAGCATTAAAATCACCGAGATGCTTATCGCTACCCAGACCGTAGCGCTCGTAGTTTTCCACAGGCAGGCGCAGCAAGGTTTCGTTTTGAAACATAAAATCGCCCAGGCTGTAGAAGATCGGTTTACCCTTGTAAATTTCGATCCCACGTAAGACGTGCGGCCCGTGACCGACCACGATATCGGCACCGGCGTCGATCATATTGCGAGCAAAGGTCACCAGGAACTGGGCGGGAACAGTGATATCGCCGTCGCGCTCGTGGGCGTGGATGGTCACGATGGTGATATCAGCCAGCTGGCTGGCATTGCGGGTGACCGCAGCGATCGCCTCCTGATCTTCCGCGTGGGGTTCGGTGACTGCGGCCGGGGTTTCACCACGTTCAAAGTTCTGCCGAAACAGGCGAAGCCGGTCCTCAACCTGGAAGGTATCGGACAGCATGCCCAGGCTTTTCCCTACTGTAGCGAGCTGCTCCATCTCTTCGCCCGTCACGATATACCGGGTACGGTAGCGAAGCGGATTCAAACCGGGGCGCGGCGGAATGTCGCCGCGGGTCTCTCCCGCCCGGGAATGGTCGGGGAAGGTGGAGGCACAGGAAATCAGAGCCACCCGCCCGTTGGCAGTTTCCAGGAATTTCGCCTCGCGGGCCTGCGCCAGACTCTCTCCGGCGCCGGCGTGAACCAGCCCGGCCTCCTCCACGTAGCGCAGCGTAGAACGCATGCCTTCCACCCCGTAATCGCCGGTGTGGTTATTCGCGATCGAGACCATATCGAAGCCGGCCCAGGTCAGTTCTTCGGCGAGCTGAGGGTCGCCGCGCATATAAGTGCCCCCGCTCTGATGCATGGGGTAGGATTCGTAATTGTGAAACAACATCTCCAGATTGGTGAAAGCGGCGTCGGCCTCCCGGATCGTTTCGATCATCTTGAGAAATTCCGGTTCTTCATAGACAGACAGTTTACGGGTGATGATAGCATCGCCGGTAAAGGCAATGCGCAGCGGGTTGTCGTACTGGGCCGGTAAAGGAAGTAGAAATGAAGGGATGAAAGCCAGGAGAAGAACTCCCCGGATCAGATAATTCATGATAATGGGTTTGCAGGTGAGGGTTTCTTCGGGTTTGCTTAGTCAATTGATAGTGTGACTCAATTGACGGTGTGACTTTGGAGTCACCCCGTCAATTAACCAGAAAGATACAAAAATAGAAGAAATACAACATGCTTAAACTTTTTTCCATTTCCCCAATTTCCGGATTTTTAGTAGTTTCCCGAGTCAGAATACTAAACGAAAAACGTAAAAAAATAGCCATACATGACACCAAGCACCCATCGCATCACGCTACTCGGCACCGGCCTGATCGGCCATTTTTACACCATGAGTCTGCATCAGCATCGCGGGCATGACCGCGTGCAGGTCGTCTACTCGCGCACGGAGGAGCGGGCGCGCGACTTCGCCAAAGAATGGGGTATCCCCCGGCATACAACGGACATGGCCGCCGCCATCCAAGATCCCGACACCGATATCGTCATCATCGGGCTGCCCAATAACCTGCACAAGGAAGCTATCTTTCTGGCGGCCGAAGCCGGTAAGTCTATCTTCTGCACCAAGCCGCTGGCCACTAGTGGGCAAGAGGCGCTGGAAATTCTAAAAAAAGTCGAGGAAGCAGACGTTTTCCACGGTTACCTGGAAGACCTTTGCTATACCCCCAAGACGCTCAAAGCGCTGGATTCGGTGCAAAAGGGCGCGCTCGGCCAAGTCACCTGGGCCCGCTCGCGGGAAGCGCATCCCGGTCCGCACTCCGACTGGTTCTGGGACCCGAAGCAGTCGGGCGGCGGGGCCATCATCGACCTGGGCTGCCACTGTATCGAGATCGGCCGCAACTACATCGGCAAGCAGATCCGGCCGGTGGAGGTGATGTGCTGGGCCGACACGCTGGTCAAACCCATCGAGGCAGAGGACAATGCCATAGGGCTCATCAAATATGAAACGGGCGCCATCAGCCAGTTCGAGGTCAGCTGGACTTTCCGCGGCGGAATGGACCTGCGCGACGAGGTGGCCGGCACCGAAGGAAGCCTCCGCATCGACAACTGGCTGCGCACCGGCTTCGAGGTATTCACCGCCGGCGGCACCAAGGACTACGTAGCGGAAAAAGCCGAAAGCGATACCGGCTGGCTCTTCCCCGTCGGCGACGAGGTCAACGCTCTCGGCTATACGCACATGTTCAGCGATATGCTCGATGCGCTGGATCAGGAAAAGTCGCCCATGGAGACCTTTTACGACGGTTATGTCGTTAATGCTATAATGGACGCCTGCTACCGCTCGGCCAAATCCCGGAAGTGGGAAGCGGTTGACCTACCGCTCTGGCGAGGTAGCGAGGAGCCCGTGGAAAAAATCGGCCCGAAGGAATACGACGAGCAGCATTGGTTCATCAAGGAAGAGAAGATGCCGGACGGGAAGAGAAAGGTTATCCTGAAGGAAAAGGAAACCGGCGAGATGAAACAGCGGGTGCTGGAAGAGTAGTCAGTCGGCAGTTGCGGGCTGGCAAATGTAAATTCTGAAGAAAGCCGGAGTTTTTAAAAAGGAAAGGTAGCTGGTGACTTTAAACAAACATCGAGGAGACAGGCAAATCCGTTCGTCATACGCTAAAATTAGCATTGTCCATTTATGCTTTGGTTTCTGGTATGTAGAGATCCGAGGTTTACATAATTGAGAAAACTTTCGGTATGCGATTAAAACATTCCCTTTTGTTGCAACTTGCCGGGACGCTGTTTTTCAGTATCTCCCTGCAGGCCCAGGAACACTCCGTCGCCCGGGAGTGGAACGAGGTGCTCCTCGAGTCCATTCGCAACGACTTTGCACGACCTACCGTACACGCCCGCAATCTCTTTCACATTTCCGCAGCGATGTACGACGCCTGGGCTGTTTACGATGCAGTGGCCGAGGTTTACCTGCTCGGAAAGACGGTACACAGCTTTCAGGGTTGTGAGCTGGAGGGCATTCCCACACCGGATGACCGCCAAGCCGCCCGCGAGGAAGCCATCAGCTACGCGGCTTACCGCCTTATTGCCTACCGCTTCCGGAGTTCTCCGGGCGCGCGCGAATCGCTGGCCCTCTGCGACTCCCTGTTGCTGGATTTAGGGTACACGCCCTCTTTTACCTCAACCAATTACAGTACCGGCATCCCCGCAGCCCTCGGCAATTACATTGCACAGTGCTACATCGATTACGGCCTGCAGGATATGTCGAACGAACAAAACGCCTATGCCAATCAATATTACCGGCCGGCCAATCTGCCTATCGCCCCTGACATTCCCGGCAACCCAAATATCAACGACGTCAACCGCTGGCAGGCCCTTTCGCTCGAGGTCTTCATCGATCAAAGCGGTCAGCCTGTTGAGGGCAACGTTCAACCCTTCCTCAGTCCGGAATGGGGTAACGTCTCTCCTTTTTCTTTAACAGAAGAAGACCTGACCATCCACTATCGCGACGGCCACGAATACTGGGTCTATCACGATCCCGGCCCGCCCCCCTATCTGCGCCCCGACGGTTCGGGCAGCAGTGAATATTACCAGTGGGGCTTCGCGCTGGTCGCCGCCTGGTCCTCTCACCTCGATCCCGCCGATGGTGTTTCTTGGGATATCTCCCCCGGCAGCATCGGGAACATTCCCGAACTGCCGGAAACCTACGAAGCATACGACCAGTTCTACGACCTGATCGAAGGTGGGGACCCCAGCCTGGGTCACCCCATCAATCCGAATACCGGCGAACCTTACGAACCGCAAATCGTTCCACGCGGTGACTACACAAGGGTGCTCGCCGAGTTCTGGGCCGATGGCCCCGATTCGGAAACGCCGCCCGGTCACTGGTTTACCATCCTCAATTATGTCAGCGACCATCCCGAATTGGTCAAACGGTTCCTGGGTGAGGGACCTGAGCTCGATCACCTCGAGTGGGATGTCAAGGCCTATTTCAGCCTCGGCGGCGCTATGCACGACGCGGCCATATCCGCCTGGGGCGTCAAGGGCTGGTACGATTACCTCCGGCCCGTCTCCGCCATACGCCTGATGGCCGACCTCGGCCAAAGCTCAGATCCCTCGCTGCCGAATTACCACCCGGCCGGCATTCCGCTCATTCCCGGCATCATCGAAGTCGTCGGGGAGGATGATCCACTGGCTGCCGGTTTCAACAGCGGCAACGTGGGGAAAATTAAGATCAGAGGCTGGCGCGGACCGGATTACATCCTGAACCCGGAAATGGACAAGGCCGGCGTCGACTGGATTCTTGCCGAACGCTGGTGGCCCTATCAGCGCCCCACTTTCGTCACCCCGCCCTTCGCCGGCTATGTTTCCGGCCATTCGACTTTTTCGCGGGCAGCCGCGGAAATCATGACCTTATTCACCGGTGACCCCTTCTTTCCGGGCGGCATGGGTGAGTTCCTCGCCAGAAAGAACGAGTTTCTGGTATTCGAGGAGGGGCCCAGTGTAGATGTGGTATTACAATGGGCGACCTACCGCGACGCCTCCGACCAGACCAGCCTGTCCCGTATCTGGGGCGGCATCCATCCGCCGGCCGACGATATTCCCGGCCGCCTCATGGGTATCGAGATCGGACAAGAGGCTTTTGCTTACGCAAAACAATACTTCGAAGGACAAGCTCCGGAAGAGCCCTCCTACCCTGTCGCCGGCACCCCGCAGAGTAGCATTTTCCCTAACCCCATCAGCGCCGGCATCCGGCTGAATATCCGCTTCGACCGCCCGGTACGGGGCATCGAACTGGCCCTATACAACTTACAAGGCCAGCAACTCCGCCATCTGCCGGCCAATACCGGCCCGGCCCGGCCCTCCTTTCAGCTGGATACAAGCAACCTGAGTTCGGGGATTTACCTGGTAAAAATAACCGGGGAAGACTGGACGAATACTTATCGGGTTTATGTAGATTGATCTGGATACGAGCATCCAGCATCAAAATCGAAGTGGGCCATACGGCTCTTCGCTTCGCTCCGAGAAGTCGGAAAGGGCTTAGCTGGGCTTATCCAGGGAATATTCCAGGCATCCAGCATCCAGCACCCAGCATCCAGCATCAAGCATCCAGCCTTTCACTACTCCACCGCTCTCCACATTCCAGCACATCATAAGCTTGCCCGACGCGCTCGGCCTCACGTACAAAGTTGGCCGGATCTTCCGTGTTGAAGGTAAACATATGATAATGACAGGGAATGACCCGGCGGGCACCGATCGTTTTGCCCATTTCGGCGGCTTCGCGGGGATTGAGGTTGCCCGCTACCCGCCGCTCCGGTTTGTTGCCGTTGATAGGTAAAATAGCTACATCAATGTTGTAGGCTGACAAGGCTTCTATGATCTCCTCCCGCCACAGCGTATCTCCACTGTGGTAGATCACCCAAGGTCCGAATTCAAAAACATATCCCAGAAATTTACAGAAGCCGCGCTCATCGCGTTCGATCTCATTATGTGCGGCGGGAATACCGGTAATCGTAAAGGGATGCAAATTGGCACATGCTCCGGCATTTAATCCAATTGGGAAGTCCGGATCACAATGCAGCCGGTTGACGACAAATGCTCGGTTGGCCTCGGGGATAACCATTTCGATGCTGGGGTTCTGGCGCAGAATAGGCATCAGGGTTTCCGCGTCCAGGTGATCGGTATGATTGTGACTTGAAGTGACGACGTCGATAAAGTTCAGATAGCGGGGTCTGATAGGAATGGCCGTCATCCGCACATGGGGCTTATCGGTATCCGCGTACTTTTTGGTCAGCGAATTCGACAAGTAGGGATCAATGAGTACGTGGCGACCGCGCCACTGCAGCAGGAAGCCGCTCTGTCCCAGCCACCAGAGATAAAAATGCGGCTCGTTACCGTCGTGGGTGGAATAAATATCCTGGAGGAGCTGTTCTCCCTGTTGTACGGGTTGTATGAGGTCGGCCATCGGGAAAGTTTTACGGTGATCCCTTTCGGGGAAATTTTCAATAAGCTCAACTGGTAGACGCCACCAGAAGTTTTTAGACTTTCTTTCAGAAAAAAGAAAATATACTGACGTCGAAATGGTTTGAGAAGCTTTTCAAACCAATTTACGTCGAGTATAGTAAAGTTAACTGTTGGTCGAGTGTCTCTGACCTCAACTCCATATCCTGCGGTCTCTGACCGCTTTCTTGATTCGGGTAGAAGCTTCTGGCGGTACCCACTAGCGGATCATCGGGAATTCGATGGCAGAGCTATGCAGCAATTACTCCTAGGGGTTTGGAGGAATAGTCGCTATCTGCTGTCACCCTGAACCTGCTCCCCCAGCGGGGACACTGCTGCTCTGTGGTACTGACTGCGAGTTGCCCCGCCGACTTTTCCTCCTACAATCTTTCCCGCACCTTTTTCGCTCCTTCCACCATATTCGCGAGCTTGCGCTGCGAGGCCCAGCGCGCCGTCTGACTCAGGCCGCAGTCGGGGGCAACGGAAAGGCGATCGGCGGGAGCATGTTCCAGACACATTCTTACGCGCTGCTCGATATCGGCGACGGTTTCGATGTAGTAACTCTTCACATCGACGATGCCGACGGCCACGTCCTTGTGTTTGGCGATCTCCGCGATGCAATCCAGCTCTGCGAATTCGCGGTTGGCCATTTCCACGTGCACTTCATCCACCTTGAAGTCTATAAAATCGGGGAACATGGGTGCATATCTGCGATAGCCCACCGGATGCCCTTTAAAGTTTCCGAAGCAGAGATGAGTCGAAAGGCGACAGCGCCCCACGACGGGTTCCACCGTGCGATTGAAGATATCGACAAAGCGCTTGGTATCTTCCTTGTAAGCATAGCAACTCATAGAGGGCTCATCGACGGTGATCTCGCGGCAGCCGGCGGCTACCAGCGCTTCCAGCTCCCGGCGAACAATGGGAATAAGCGCCTCCGTCACCGCATACCGATCCGGATACTGAGCGTTGGGTTGCAGGCGACCACTGAGCGTGAAGGGGCCCGGTACGCTGGCTTTTAGTGTCGGCCCCAGGGGCGCCAGACGTTTCAGGCGCCGGAATTCCTCGACGGCGCCCAGCCCCTGCGGGGCGCTGATCTCTCCGATAATACGGTGCTTTCCCCGCTGATCGTGCGCCGGCGGGCCCCATCTCCGGGGAATATGGCTGTTGGCCTCGATGCCCTGCAAGTAACCGTAGAAGGAAAGATTAAAATCAAAACGGGTTTGCTCACCGTCGGTGATGACATCGAGACCGGCTGCAACCTGGTCATGAATAGCGACGCGCACGGCATCGTCTTGCATCTCAGAAATATCAGCAGGACCGAATTCGTCAAGATGCGTGCGCGCCATTTCCAGCCAGGAGGGAAAAGGATAACTGCCGATGACAGTAGTGCGGATGGGTTGGTCGGTCATGGTTTGTATATTTTGCTCGCTTTCTGAAGTTGACGGTGCATGGCCCGGGGCAGTTCGCTGTCTCCTTGTCTTTCCTTCAGGAACTTACGCGAAGCAGTCGTAGGGGAAGTGAACATCAATAAAATGCCCTTGTAGGCTTTGCGCCCTATTACTTTTCCTTTGTGCTCCATTCTCCATCTCACCCACTCTCCCTCTCCCCCACCTTGGCAAACAATCGCGCCAGCCGGTGCGCATGTTCGTCGTAGGCCGATTCAAACAGCATCCTGGCCCGTACCGGGCCTATTACGGCGCCGGAGCTCAGGACTTTCGGCGGCTGCCCTGCTTCGGTTAGCAACCGGGCCACTTCGGCTTTCAGGCAGTTGATCACCATCGTACCGCCGACGGTAGAACCGGGTGATACCGGCGTATCCAGCCCCGGCACCTGGACCATGGCGTCGCCCGGGGGCGCCCCGGTATCCAGCACCAGGTCGGCGAAATCGGTCAGCTTGTATCCGTCGGGATGTTTGGTGGTGCTGCCCTCTGCATGTTGACGCGAAACCAGGGCTACTACCCTGATGTTCTGTTCCTGAAATCCCTGCGCAATTTCAATGGGCACAATATTGCAACCGCTCGAAGAGATGACTAGGGCCGTATCTTTTTCATCCAGGTCGAAGTTACGCAGGATGCGCGCCGCCAGCCCCGGCACGTTTTCGATATACATCGCCTGCCGCTGGCCGTTGGCGCCCACCACCTGGTGGTGATAGGTTAACGACAGCTCGACGATGGGGTTGAACCCGGGAAAAGAACCGTAGCGCGGCCACATCTCTTCAACCATAATCCGACTATGGCCAGAACCGAAGAGATGCACCATTCGTCCTGCCAGTATTGTTTTGGCAAACCAGGCGGCGGCCTCCTGAATTTTTTGCTCTTGTTTTTCGACCGCTTCAGCCAGCTGCCGGCAACGGTCCAGATATGTTTTAGTTAAACTCATGTAGAAAGAATTGAATTATTGAAGGATTACCCGCCATCGCCCCCGGCTATGACGGGATAAAAAGGATTGAAGAACGGGGAAGCATTCAATTCTTCAACCTGCCTGTTACCCGGCGCCCTTCATAGCAAATACCCCGGCGCCAACGGCTCCCGAATAATCTCCGAGTTCCGCCCGCACAATCGGGGTTTTAAAGCCGCCGGGGCGCCATTCGTAGACATCCATAAAGTCATTGAGCGGATCAAAGAGCGCGTCACCGGCTTTGGTAATACCGCCACCGATAATTACAATGTCGGGAGAGAAGGCATTGATCAGGGAGACGATGCCGCGCGTCAACTGCTGTAGCGAACGCAGCCAGATGAGGGTCGCAAAGGTATCGCCAGCCCGATAAGCTTCCACCAGATCTTTCGTCGACTGATACCGGCCGTAACTACGCTCTTTAACGGTGGTTTCGCCGATGGCGTTTTCCAGCGTGCCCGGCGTTCCGACGATACTGCGCACGCGGTTATTGGAAACGGATATATGCCCGAAATGACCGGCCCGGCCTTTATTGCCCTGCAGCAACTTGCCCTCATAGATAACGCCGCCGCCGACGCCGGTGCCCAGCGTAAGCAGGATGATACTATCGTAGCCCTTTCCGGATCCCATCTGGCTTTCTGCCATGAGGGCGGCGTGGGCGTCATTAAGTACTTTGGTTTCCTTGCCGAGGAATTCAGACCAGTGGAATTCCTCGATACCCTCCAGTTTATTAGGCAGGTGAGCGATAAAAGAGTTATCCTCACTAGCTAGTCCGGGAGCAGAGATCCCGATCTTATCAATTTTCCCACCGGTTTTCTCCTGAAAACTGTGGAACAGATCCTTAACCCCCTGCTTCCAGGGTTGGTTGCCTTCATGATCACGGGTAGAGTCGGAACATTCCTCCAGCGTCTTACACTGCCCATCGAGCAGCACTGCTTTGATATTGGTACCGCCCAGATCGATACCCAGTGTATATTTTTCTGACATGAATAGATGGGATTGATTTTAGTTTTAAAAAATTGATACCAGCGAAATTTAAACCTTCCTAAAACACCACTGCTGTGGGCAAACTTATGTGCCGTCTCAATAAATTATCGCCCGGAATCAGAAGATCATTTTAGCGTTCTATTCCCTCGCTTACGGACCAGCCGCCGTCAACGGCCAGCACCTGCGCGGTGACGAAGCACGCCTGATCGCTAAGTAGAAAACAGGCGGCGCCGTCCAGGTCCGCGGGTGTGCCGATACGTCCGCCGTCCAGCGGCTGCTTACGGCTTCCAAAAGCTACGATTTCGGGGTCTTCCATTGCCCGCCGGGCCATAGGTGTATCGGTCAGCGCCGGCGCCAGTACATTGACGCGGATATTGTCCGGCGCGTAATAGGCGGCAATCGATTTTGAAAAACCGATGATCGCCGACTTTGCCGTCGCATAAGCGTGTGTAGAAAAAAAACGGGAGGAAGGAGAAAAGCCCAATACCGACCCGAGATTGAGTATAGCGCCGCCGCGTTCTGCCTGCCGCCAGTAGCGGATCACCGCGCGATTCGACAGCATAAGGGAGCTCAGGTTGAGTTCCAGCGTTTTATTCCAGCCATCCAGGGTGCATTCGTGCAGGGGGCCGTCGCCCCATTTGCGGCCGCTGCCGCCGGCGATGTGATAGAGTGCGTCGACGGTTCCAAATTGCGCTGCGCAGCGATCAACCGCTGCTTCCGCCGTTTGCTCCTCGCGGGCATCTCCTTGCAAGACACTTGCCTCCGTGCCGAGTATTTCTTCAGCCCGGCGACACCCTTCCGCATCAGGACCAACGCTCAGCACCCGGGCACCCTCTCCGATAAAAGCCTTCGCAGCCGACAGGCCGATTCCGCTCGTGCCTCCGATAATCACTATGCATTTGCCCGACAGCATCCTTTCCGCAATTTTGTTTTGTCGAGCGGCAAGATAACAAACGGATAGGAAAAATTCCTGTAAAAGGGAAGTTTGAGCGGAAATCGAAAAAGGTTTTAGGAATAGACTGTTGTTTTTTTAACATCCCGAACACCACTGTATACAGTGCCTGTCCTGGGCATCAGCTCTACCCGCCGGCTAAACTCATTGATCTCTTTGCCTCGAACTACTCTTAACCGGAAGGTAACCAAGACTCACCAGGAAGCGGTCGGCGGCATCCAGCGTTTGGCGGTAGTGCTCCGGGCTACGGTTGCGATTGAAAAAACCGTGTCCCCGACCCTCATACAATTTAAGCTCACAGCGGCTGCCCACCAATTTCATCTTTTGACAATAGGATTCTGCCGTTTTAACCGGAATAAGGGAATCTTCCGTTCCGAGAAAAATTATCGTCGGGGGTGTGCCTGGACGAATATTGTGCAGGGGTGAAATTTCGCGAAAGCGAGCCTCCCCTCCCACCCGCTCGTAACCGTAACCTTCCGGGCCATTATCGATTACCGGGTTGAACAATACGAGCGCATTTGGACGTGGAGAGATTTTCCTGGATTCCCCGGGTTCAACCTCACTTTCAATAGTGGCGGCGGCGGCCGCCAGGTGACCGCCTGCCGATCCTCCGCTGCCTGCTATCCGGTCTGGATCAATACCCAGTGGTGCGGCGTGCTGCCGCAAAAAACGGATGGCCGACCTGGCATCCCTTACTGCGTCGAAGGGAGTCGTTCCGTGGCGGCTTTCTACCCGGTAATCGGCAAGTACGGCAACCATGCCCCGGCGGGCGAAGTGGCGCGCCTGAGGAGTAAACTGGGTGATAGCTCCACCCCGCCAGCCCCCACCAAAGAAAAAAATAATAGCCGGATAGGGTTCATCTTTTTCAGCAGACGGCGGATAATAAAGACGAAGCGTAAGAAGCACAGAATCAATTTCCTTATAATTGACTTCTTTGAAAACCATCCCTTTCTCGTCCGTTTTTTGAATCAGCGATAAGGGTTGGCGACTGCAGGAGAGAAAAAGGAATAGTACAAGCAGTGAAAAGAAAAAGGAATTTCGCATAACCCGGGGTATATTTGATCAGCTTTACACGCTCCTCTATTGTCCCGCCTTGTCCTGCTGCTGCTCGATCAGCTCAATATTCTGCTGTGCCGACAGCAACATCGAGTCAATATTAACCCCTTTTGCCTTCCAGTACTTATAGAAATAGTCGATCTGCTGTTCTACGTTGAGCGGGGCGCCTGTGAGTTTTCGATAGTAAGAGACAAGCACAATGCTCGACATATCATCCGGATGCAGGACGCCACGCTTGATAAAGTGAAAACGCAAAGGGGAGGCATCCCATAAACTCCAAACATTCCGCACCCAGGTGCCAAAGCCGTGATGAAGGGTTTCCCGTATTTCATCCGGCGGAAGACAAGCGATATAGCGCTGCTGATAGGGATTGAGTACCTCATCAAGTTTGGAAAGCGCCTCCGAAAGTGTGGCCGGCACTTCTTCTTCGGGTACTTCCATCGGCAGGCTATCGGATTCCCGGAAGGCCGGATGGTCTTCTAATTCATCACAGGGGATATCGTAAGCACTAGCGCTTTGCGCGAAAATGGTATTGACCTGCCAGGAGAGCAAAGGCAGCAAAAGAAAGAATTTCCAATATCTCAACATCTCGTCTTTTTTGGCGAAGATAAAATAAAGCAGCACTTTTTTAAAACGAACGGCGAGGGGGAATATTGGGCAGCCGGCAGTTGGCATCCGGCCCGGCGGCGTGTTTCTCCAGCACCTGACAGAGGGTAGGCACCAATCGTTTGGCTTTTCGCTGTTCGCAGGCTACCTCGGCATGTCG
>Ga0102940_1001127_pt1 | contig 17568 bp, 12 predicted proteins | sample SalPonR2_C_D1_MG_FD_78215 | JGI IMG/M metagenome (GOLD analysis project Ga0102940, IMG submission 78215) | Salt pond soil microbial communities from South San Francisco under conditions of wetland restoration - Salt Pond MetaG R2_C_D1_MG | ecosystem: Environmental > Aquatic > Marine > Intertidal... | reverse complement strand
CTCGTCAGGAGCGCCTCCATCGCCGCGAGGTCGGTGGCGGCAGGCGGTGTCCGGCGTTCCGCCATCGCCGCCGCAAGGTCCGTCCGCGCGGCCTGGACACCCGCAAGCCCCTCTTCCAGCGTCTGCAGCGCCTCGCCGCGGAGAAGGGCCAGTACCTTCAGTTCTTCCAGCTCCGCCCGGAGCCGCGTGGCTTCTGCATTCAGCGCTGGCACGGCTTCGGCCATCAGGATCGAGGCGCGCGCCGTGCCGGCCGCACCGGAGGGATGCAGAAGCACCGTTGTCTCGGGCGACCGAGCCATCGTCTGGAGTGTCGCGACAAGCCGGGAAAGGTGCTCCGCCTCGCCCTCGAAGCGCTCGCGTATGACACGTTCGCGAAGCGCCACGTCGCGAAGCGCATCCCGCAGGATGGAAAGCCCGTCCTCGTAGGCCCGGATGGTATCGGTCAGGGCGCGGATGCGATTGCGCGACCCCTCTGCCGCAGACAGCGCCGATCCTGCGACGCGCAAGCGCTCTGCGGCGGTTTCGGCATCGGCGGCGGGATCGGCCGCAGCCGGCACTGCAAGCGACAGGGCAAGGAAAATCGCGCGAATCATCGAACGATAAGACTCTCGCCCGTCATCTCGGACGGTTTGCCGATCTGCATCAGGTCGAGAAGCGTGGGCGCCAGGTCGGCGAGCCGTCCGTTCCTGAGGGACGCGCCTTCCGGGCCGCCGACCATCACGACGGGGACCGGGTTGGTGGTGTGAGAGGTGTGCGGAGCGCCGGTCTCAGGGTCGATCATCGTCTCGCAATTTCCATGGTCGGCGGTCACGATCATCGCACCGCCGGCTTTTTCAAGCGCGTCCAGAACCCGGCCCAAGCCCTGATCGACCGCTTCGCACGCCTTGATGGCGGCCCGAAGGTCGCCGGTATGCCCAACCATGTCGGGGTTCGCAAAGTTGGTAACGATCAGGTCGTATGCCGCATCGATCGCCTCGACGAATTTTTCAGTCACTTCCGGTGCGCTCATCTCGGGCTGAAGATCATAGGTTGCGACCTTCGGGGACGGCGGCATGAAACGGTCTTCACCCTCTTCCGGTGTTTCCTTCCCGCCGTTAAGGAAAAAGGTGACGTGTGGATACTTCTCGGTCTCCGCCAGTCGGAACTGTCCGAGGCCGTGCTGGGCAACCCAGGCGCCGAGTGTGTTCTCTATCTTCTGCTTCGGGAAGACCGTCGTCATGAACGCGTCATGCTCGGTCGAGTAGTCCACCATTCCCAACAGCGCGGACAGCGTCGGTCGCTCGTTTGTCTCGAATGCGTCGAACCCCGGCTGTCCCATCGCCTTGAGGATTTCGCGGGCGCGGTCGGCCCGGAAGTTGAGACAGAAGATGCCGTCGCCATCCCGGACGCCGCCGTAGTCGCCCACGACCGCCGGCACGATGAACTCGTCGGTCGCTCCGTCCGCGTAGGACGCCTCTACCACCTCTCCCGGTGTCGCGGCGGCGCGACCTTCGCCCTTGACGATGCAGTCATACGCCTTTTCGACCCTGTCCCAGCGGTTGTCGCGGTCCATGGCGTAATAGCGGCCACTGACGGTCACGATGCGGGCGCTCGGGGGCAGGCCGTCTTCGAGCTGCTCGAGATAGCTTTTCGCCGATTTGGGCGGAACGTCGCGCCCATCGGTTATCGCGTGGACGACGACCGGAACGCCCGCCGACGCCACTGCCTTCGCCGCCGCAATGGCATGGCGCGTATGGCCGTGGACCCCGCCATCGGAGATGATCCCCAGAAGATGCGCCGTGCCGCCTCCATCGCGGACCTTTGCAATGAAATCGACGAGCGTGGGCCTCTCGAAGAAGCTTCCGTCCTCGATCGCGAGGTCGATCATCCCGAGGTCCATCGCGACGATGCGTCCGGCGCCGATATTGGTATGGCCGACCTCGGAGTTCCCCATCTGCCCCCTGGGCAGACCAACGTCGTTTCCGTGGGTGATCAGCCGCGCGTGTGGGCAAGTCGCCATGATCCGGTCGAAGTTCGGCGTAGCGGCCAGAGCCGGAGCATTGGCGGAGGTGTCCGGATTGATCCCCCAGCCATCAAGGATGCAGAGGACGACGGGCTTCGGTGCGGTCATCGGGCTGCTCTTTCCATTATTGGGAACGTTCTACCCTGATCCAAGGCCGGACGAAACCGCCCCTGCGCGAGTGCGTCAATGTCAAGACCGGTGATAGGGACCGCCCGCGAGAATCGTCGCGGCGCGGTAGAGCTGCTCGAATAGCATCACCCGCGCGAGCATGTGGGGCCAGACCATCGGTCCGAACGACAGGGCGAGTTCCGCATCCTCGCGGACTTCGCGCAGCAGACCGTCTGCTCCCCCGATCAGGAACGCGACGTCGGACCTGCCGTTGTCGCGGAACGACTCGAGCCGGTCGGCGAGACCGGGCGATGAAAGCGTCCCTCCCCTTTCATCCAGCGCAACGACGGCCGCGCCAGCGGGGATCGCCTTCCTCAGCGCGTCGGCCTCCGCCGCCGGACCAGTCCCGCGTTTCGGTTCGACCTCGTGTTCGGCGAGCGGGCCCATGTTCAAGGCGCGCGCCGTCCTGTCGAAGCGGGTCTGATAATCACGGATGAGCGCGCGCTCGGGCACATCCGCCCGAATGCGGCCCACGGCAGCAACGTGTAGCCGCATCATGCCCTGACGGTGCGCTCCGCCTGTGCTCCTGCAGGGAGCCACATCTTTTCCAGCTGATAGAAATCGCGCACCTCGGGCCGGAATACGTGGACGATCACGTCGCCCGCATCGATCAGCACCCAATCACCGGCATCCTTGCCCTCGACCTTCGACACCACGCCGAAGTTCTGCTTGAGACGGTCGACGAGCTTTTCGGCCATCGCCGAAACCTGGCGGCTCGACCGGCCCGAACAGATGACCATGAAATCGGCCATTTCGGACTTGCCCTTGAGGTCGATCGTCACGATCTCCTCGGCCTTGTCGTCTTCCAGTGATGCGAGAATTGCGTCGAGTAGCGCCTTTCCACCCGGCGCGGTGGGGACCGCGGTCATCGCCGAGTCCGCCGCGGTCTGATCACGGACCGCATCGTGAAGTTGAGACAGGACATCGTCCTCCTTCGTTGCGCGCCGATCAACCCCGGCGCAGAGCATACGAGGAATGTAACACCGGAACGGCCCGAATCCAATGGATCGGGCCTCTGCATCAGTAGTCGCGCTCGTAGTAGACGCCGATGCCGCTTTCTCCGCTCGTGCTGGTCTGGCCTGTCACCTTCACCGACGGCGTCAGGTCGAGATTCAACTTGAGTTCCGTCTCGCCTTCCGAATTGACCGTCACGTCCGTGTAGACGTTGTCGGAAATGTACCTGCCCGCTGTCACCGCCAGGCCGCCGCTCTCGTCCGTCGAGACGTTGAGGTCGTCGAGACCGAAGTTCGCGCGAAGGTTTCCGAGAACTCCGTTGCCGCCACCCGTAAGGGTCGCGACGGCGGCCGCGAGTTGTGCGGCCTGCAGCGGCGATAGGGTCTCTATCCCGCGCCCGAAGAGGAGCCGTGCAACGACCTCGTCCTCCGGCAAAGCGGGTTCGGAAAGAAAGCTGATCTCGGGTTCCGAGATCGGCCCCTCCACCACGATACGAACGGTGACGTCCTCGGCCTGCGACACCGCCACGAGACGGACGAACGGATTAAAATCACCCTGCACGGTGATCGACCCCTCGTCGAGCACCAATCGCTTGCCCAGGATATCGAGGCGTCCGCGGATCAGCTCAAGCTGACCGACCGGTATGACGTCGTCGGTGGTTCCACCAATCCCGAAGGAGCCGCCAAGCTCCGCATCGAGACCGCGACCACGGATGAAGATCTGGTTCGGAGCGAGAATGCGAAGGTCTAGCGGATAGGCCGGTCCGCCTCCGCCGTTCCCGCCTCCGCTCTCGTCCCCGCCCAGCAGACCGGCGCGGGCGAGAGTCTGCCGAACGGCGGCAGATTCGGCTACGTGGACGATGTCGGGAATAGGCACGACCCCACCCGAAACGCCCGCAGGAATTCGGATTTCGGTGCGGCCCACACGGAGCTGCCCCGCAATCGTCGCCCCTCCCGCCAGCGGCCCATCGATCGAGATGTCCCCGTTGACAATCGTGTCGTAGAGTTCGGGATCCGTCACGCGGACGTTTGCGAGGTTGATCGAGAGATCGGCATCGAGAGGTGGGGCAAGACCGATCGGACCCGATACGGTGACCCGGCCGCCGCCCTCGATGCTCGCGAGGACGTCGACTTGTGCACGTTCTCCCGAAAGCCGTACGGTTCCATCCATCCGCTGCACGACGAAACCGAGTGTCGGCGCGACGAGGCGGGCGTCGGATGTCGTGATCGTTCCCGATACGGAGGAGAGCGCCGGTGGCCCGGACACGCTCAGATCGAAGGACGCCTGGCCGCCGAGCGATTGCGGCGCTATGAACGTGTTGGCAAGCCCGAGTGGGACGCTACCGGTGATGTCGAGGTCGACGCGATCGAACCCGGTGCTGACGGTCCCTTCCGCACGGGCACGCATTCCGCCGGGCCCGTCAACGTTCGAGGTGATCTGCCAAGGGTTCCCCGAGCTTCGCTCCGCGTTCAAATCAGCAGAGGCGCGGCCCGAGAACCCCTCGACGATCCGGCCCAGATCTTCGAGCCGAACGGACGCGTTGAGATCGCCGCTTTGCGGGCCGATCGACCCTTCGACCTGAGCGCTCAGAGCCGGCGATGCGAATCGGCCCCGCCGGATTTCGAAACTGCTCTCCGAGCGGCTCGCGTCAATGGAGAGTACGGTGCCGCCACCGATGTATTCGTCAACCGCTGCGATTCCGGTCCTCAGGTTCGCACCGTTCGCGACAACCTGCACGTCCAGCGTTTCGAGATTGGCTGCAACGGAGCCTTCCATCTCGATCTCGACGGCCCCGGCAAGGCGCGGGAGACCGGCGATCGGACCCAGCGGCGCGAGGTCTTCCGAAGAAATCTCCGCAGACCCGTCGAACCTCGCAGTCTGCAGGATCGCCTCATTGTCGATTGGAACGAGAGCGGACGGCAGCCCGGTGATGACACCCTCCAGAGCGGCGTCGATCCATCGAGCGGAGACTTCGAGGCGATCGAGCGCAATGGGGCCGGTCTCCCGCGCCGCTTCGAGTGTGGCGGACACACCGCCGCGCAGGAAAGCGTCGATGTCCGGCAGGCCGGTCGAGAGATCCTCTGACTGGAGCGAGAGGTCGAGATCGAAGGACGAAAGATCGAAGTCCGCTTGTCCCGAGACTGTCGTGACGAGGCCCCCACCGAGATCCGGCAGACCCGAAATCGCGGCGGCGGGCGCGAGATCGGTCGCCGAGATCGCGATACGTCCGTCGAAGGCCGCCGGAGCGGTCAGCAGCGCGGCGGCATCGAACGGAACGAGAGCCTCCGGCAGTCCCGAAAGCGTGCCCTCACCTTCGATCGAGATGGTCGCCGTCGATGCGGCCAGTTCCCGGATCTCGATCGGGCCTGCCCCTCGACCCGCGTCGAGCGAGAGCGCAACCCGTCCGTCGAGAAGAGGATCTAGAACGGGCATGCCCGTCGTCAGGCCAGTGCCTTCCGCCTTGATCTCTAGATCGAAGGTGGACAGATCGCCTTGAATTTGACCGTCGAGCTCGAGCGACGCGGCGCCGGAAAGCCCGGGCATCTCGAGCAGCGTCGCGAGCGGCGCCAAAGACCCAGCGTCGACCGTCACCAGTCCATCGAAGGCCGGGAGCGGAGCGGAATCGTCAAGTTCGCCATCCACGGCGGCGGAAAGGGTCGCTCCCCGCAGAGAACTGCGGATCTGCCAGACGTCGCCATCACCTTCCGCGATGACTGCGAGCGTATGCCGGCCATCGAGCCCCGGAAGCACGAGCGCGCCATCGTCAATCGATGCGGAGAGGTTGAGGCGCGTGCCGACGCTGCGAATTGCACCTTCAGCAGTGATCTGCGCAACCGGTGAGCCGAGGCGGAAGGTTTCGAGAGTGAGTCCATCGGCGCTCCGCCGTGCCGCGACCGTGAGCCGTGTCGTGCCTTCGACAAGATTGTCGAGTTCAGGGATCCCGATCGAGAGATCGGTCGTCCGGCCCTCTACGGTCGCGTCGAACGCGCCGCCGAGGATCTGCCCGGAGCCAGCGACCGACAGTTCCGCCGATCCCGCGAGCGGGCGCTCGGCGATGCCTGAGAAGACCGAAAGATCCTGAGCCGAAAGCCGGGCGCGGCCGTCGACCGCCAGGTCACGATCGTTGATGTCGAGGACGGCGGCGGCCTCGAGCGCATAGCTTTCGCCTGTGATGTCGAAGCGCGAGATGTCGAGCGGGGCATCGGGCGCGCCCGAAAGCTCGACCCGTCCCGTCACCCGCTCGCCCAGCGCCGCCACGGCAGCCGGATCGCCGAGATCCAGTTCTTCGGCGGCGAAATTCAGATTCGCGGTGAAGGCGCCGCTCCGGCTGATCGTGCCGTCGCCGTCGAGGTCGAGCGCCTCGGCCGAGAAACCCGGCCGATCCAACCCAAGAATGCGGAACTCTCCCTGCCATGCGTCGCCGGAAGACGCATCGAATGTCGCGTTCATAGTGATGGCCCGGACCTCGGTCGGTTCGCCCGGTATGGGAAGAAGCACAGGTTCGCCGGTGTCAGACGCGATCGTCCCGGCGAGATCGAAGCTCCTCGGCAGACCGCCTGGCGCAAGACTGAGCTGTCCGTCGAAACTGATCTGTCTTGCATCGAGTGTGAATGTGCGGAAATCCAGCGCGCCGTCGGGAGCCCTGACGCCGCCAAGCACCAGAGCAACGCTCTCCCCGAAGAATTCGGCATACTCCGGAGCGAGGAGAGGCGCGATGTCGCCAGCGACCTCGGCCCGAAACGGGACAGGACCACCTTCCGTCGTGCCGGCGCCTCCGATGTTCAGAGTTCCGACGAGACGCTCGGTGTCATCTGTCGACAGCGAAAGCGTCGCCTCGAAGGCGTCGAGGGGGCCTTCTCCCTGGACGTCGAGGTCCACGGACGGCTCGCCGGGTATACCTGCGAGTGTGGCCAGAATGCCCCCCTGCTGCTCGGAAAAGTCCAGTGCAAGGTCGAGAACCCGCGTCTCGTTGGCGTAGCTCGCCTCGATGTCGAAAATCCCCGCCGGACCATCTGTGCGGACGATCTCGAAGTCGGCCGCTCCTTCGCCGCCCTGGAGGCTCAGAGACCCGTCGAGGGAGAATTCACTCGCGATGCCGAAGACCGGCTCGCCGATCGAGATGGAGGGCGTCGAGATCTCGCCGATGTTGACGGAAACGGGAAGCTCGGGGAGGCTGAACCCGGACGCCTCGGGCTGGGGCAGATCGATACCCTCGTCCTCCTGCGCCTGCGCCTGCGGCAGACGCGGAAGAGAGATCGAAGCCGCGGTGAGTCGATTGACGACCAGTCTTCCACGCAGGAGTGCGGTGCGCCTCCAGTCGAGAACCACGTCCTCCAGCGTGAGCCAGACCCCTTCGTCGTCCGCGATTGTCAGCCGCTGGATCGTGGCCTCCGAACTCAGTGCACCGGCGAACCCGACAATCTGAACATCCCGTCCTGCCCCCGACAGGTTGTCCTCAAGCAGTCGTTCGAGGAAACCACCGCCGTCGTCGTCCTGAGCGAACGCCGCCCCCGGCAGAAGCATCGCGACGATGAATGGAAGAACACGTTTCAAAAGGCCTGACCGATCCCGATGTAGATGTGATAGTCCGAGCCGCCGGTATCGCCCGAAACGGGCACCGCGACGTCCAGCCGGATCGGTCCGATGCCTGTGTCGTACCGCACCCCGAGCCCGGCTCCCGCGTGGCTGTCGCCGCTCGTGCCGGGAACGGAGTCGAGACCGACGTAGCCCCAATCCGCGAAGGCGACGACACCGATCGTCTCGGTCACGCCGACCCGAGCCTCTCCCGAGAGACCGAGAAAACTGCGCCCGCCGCTCCGCGCTCTTTGCGGCCCACGCGCGATATTCACGCCCAGCGCCTGGTAATCCTGCCCTCTCACGGTGCCTCCGCCGCCGGAGTAGAACCGCCAGTCGTTCGGCACGCCGTTGATCGGAGCTCCGATGATCGATCCGAGCTGGACGCGACCGGCGAGGGTCACCGGACGCGCCTCGCCGAAGGTGAGGTATGCCCTCCCGTCGCCCAAGAATCGGGCACCGTCGGCGGATCCGTCGATACCCAGAAAAGGCGTGAGTTCAGCGTCCGCGTAGAAGCCATCTCGCGGATCGAGACTATCGTCACGACCATCGTAGGTGGCTTCCAGAGGCAGCGTCAGAAATTTGAACTCCCGTGTGCTCCCATTCTCCCTGACCGACGAGAAACGCCCGCCGATCCCCGCCGCGACGCTGAGCCGATCAGTGGCAATCCGCGTGTATCCGATCGCCGCCTCGACCGAGTAGGAGGTGAAGTCCGGCTCGTTCAGCTGTTCGAGGTTCGCGAAGACGTAGAGATCCGTATCCGGCCCTCGGGTCGCCGCCCGCGTCAGCCGCGCCCCCAGCGAATAGTCCATTCCACCAGTGCTGTCGTCGATCGATGACCATTCGCCCTCGACCCGGAGCCGCTCGCCTCCGCCCAGAAGGTTGCGATGAAGCCAATAGGCATTTGCCGAGAGCCCTTCGGTCGTCGAGAACTCGAGCCCCACGCCGTAACGCCTGAGCCTCTGTTCGGCCACTTGGATCGTGATGTCGAGGGTTCCGTCGGGGTTAGCGTCCTCAGCCTCGGTGATGGAGACCGATCGAAAGACACCGCTTCTCTGCAACCGTCTGGACGCCCGGCGCAATTCCTCGGGATCGAAGACCTCAGAAGCGCGCTCGAGCCCCGAGATCTCGCGCACCCGATCGGCGCTCATCCGCGCTTCGCCGCGTACGATGATCTCCCCGAAGCGGAGCCGCTGACCGGTCGCAAGAGTGAGGTCCGACGCGACCATGTCCGCTGCATGATTCGCGACGATGTCCTGCTCCGACACCCGCGCCTTCGCATAGCCGATGGCGCGCCAGCCCGTGACAGCGGCCTGCGCAGCGCGACGTATGGCAGCCGTGCGTGCGGGCTCGCCGATGGCGTATCCCGGAGGAAGCTCGGTGCCCGGGGCAATCGGTTCGGTCGTGGCACGCGAAAACGTGTAGCTCGGCCCCGGCTCAACCCGCACCGTGATCCGGTCGATCGACGCCGGCCGAGCGAGAGGCGGTATGTCGGCGGCCTCGCGCCCGTCGATCTCTACGCTGATCACGGCACCGTAGTAGCCGGCGTTGTAGAGCGCCCCGAGAAGCCGGCTGTACTCAGCCCGCGCCGCCGCAAGAAGCTCTTGCGGGTCGGTAACGCCATCATCGGCAAGTGACACGAGGAGGGACGCCGCCCGCAAACTCTCCTGCAGGTCCTCGGGCGCACCGGGTGTGTCAAAGGAAAAGCTGTCCAGCGCCGCGGCCGGGGCGGCAATAAGCATTCCCGCCAAAAGCCACGCGAGGACGCGATGTACGCGCAAGGACCTGCCCCCTGTTATTCCTTGAACACGTCTCTTACCATGTTGGTCCTGCATCGCCAGTCAAACATCAATCAGGTGCCTTGGGCCCCGCCTCGATGGCGGCGGAAACCGGCTGATCCAGCAGTCGGACCTCTCTCTGCGGGAATGGGATCGACACGCCACTTCGCTTGAAGGCATCCCAAAGAGCCAAAAAGACGTTGCCGCGGATGTTCGTCAGACCACCCGTGGGGTCGCTGATCCAGAATCGCAGGATGTAGTCCACCGAACTGTCTCCGAAACCGACGATATGGCAGACTGGAGGCCTCTGAGAGAGGACGCGGTCGACACTCTTCGCCGCCTCGATGGCGATCCTTCGGACCAGGTGCGGATCGTCGCCGTAGGAGGTGCCGAAGTAGATGTCGAGACGCACGAACTCGTTGGAGTGAGACCAGTTCACCACTTGCCCGGTGATCAGATCCTCGTTCGGGATCAGGTACTCCTTGCCGTCCCGAGTGACGACGCTCACGTAGCGCGCGCCGAGCGAGTTGATCCATCCGAAGGTATCGCCAAGAGAGATGACGTCGCCGGGCTTGATCGACTTGTCGAGGAGAATGATGATTCCCGAGACGAGGTTCGAGACCACCTTCTGGAGCCCGAAGCCAAGCCCAACGCCGATGGCCCCCGAAAGCACTGCGAGGCCGGTGAGGTCGAAGCCGACTGCCTTGAGGCCGATGAAGAAGGCAGCCCCGTACAGGATGACTTGCAGGAACTTGACGACGAGCACCTGCATCGAGGGCGATATATCGCGGTTCGCCCGTACGCGTGACGCAGTCGTGTGCGAAATCAGCCGTGCCGCCGCAAGAAGAAGTGCGGTGACGATCAGCGCCTTGATCAGCGTCAGGAGCGAAAGGCGGAAATCTCCCAGTTCCAGTGCCACGGATTCGAGGGCCGTCGACACAGGTTCGATCAGGCCGAGAAAATAGAGCATGGCGTAGACGGAAACGCCCCATGTCACGGCTTTCCGAAGCACAACGTTCCGGATGAAGCGCGCCGCGAAAGAAATGGCGAGCCAAGCCGTGGCGATGGTGGCGACAAGCTCGAGAATGAAGCGGCGCGACGTGAAGGGCGAGACTTCTGCCATCACGACCACTGCAAGCCAGCTCAGGATCACGAAGAAGATCAGGCCCAGCCGGCGTTCCAAGATGAGCAGCAGCCGAAGCTGCCATTTCGGCCGCCCTTCGAGGCTGTGCATCCAGTCGCGCGTGCGGCTCCCGGCAGCGCGCCTCAGGATCAATGCGACGAGGACGCAAGCCAGGAGGATGGCGAACTGGACGAGGCGCGAGGGCAGGAGGAGATTGGAAAACTGCAGAGAGACGGCGTCGTAGAGTGCACGCAGTTCCTCGATCATCTCTCGCCCTCATTTTCCACGGAGGCCCCTTCAAGGCCGACGATGGCACGGCGCCCGAGCGGCGCGCAACCGGACCCGAGTATCGCTGACCTCTTGATGAATTCGGATCGCGGGGGTATCTCGCCTGCATGAGACCGGTTTTCGACATTGATGATCGTGCGAGATTGCCGTGGCGCTTCTACGGGGCGCGGATGACGGCCAAAGCCCGTCCATGACGGGCGCCCAAGCCTGAAACGCCTCTTCTCAAAGACCATCCGGGGAATCCGCCATGACCGGCAAGACGCTCTACGACAAGATCTGGGACGCCCATCTCGTTCAAGAGGACGAAGACGGGACCAGCCTTCTCTACATCGACCGCCATCTCGTCCACGAGGTGACGTCGCCACAGGCGTTCGAGGGACTTCGGATGAGCGGGCGTACCGTCCGCGCGCCGGAAAAGACAATCGCGGTGCCCGATCACAATGTTCCGACCACCCTCGATCGGCAGAAGGGCATCGAGAACGAGGAGAGCCGTATCCAGGTCGATGCGCTCGACAAGAACGCGCGGGACTTCGGGGTTCACTACTACCCGGTCAATGATATCCGTCAGGGGATCGTCCACATCATCGGCCCGGAGAACGGCTGGACCCTGCCCGGCATGACCATCGTCTGCGGCGACAGTCACACGGCGACGCACGGCGCCTTCGGGGCGCTTGCCCATGGAATCGGAACGTCCGAGGTCGAGCACGTGCTCGCGACGCAGACGCTGATCCAGAAGAAGTCGAAGAACATGAAGGTCGAGATCACGGGACAGCTCGGCCCCGGCGTGACGGCGAAAGACATCACGCTTTCGGTCATCGGGCACACCGGAACCGCTGGCGGCACCGGCTACGTGATCGAGTACTGCGGCGAGGCGATCCGCTCTCTCTCGATGGAAGGCCGGATGACAGTCTGCAACATGGCGATCGAAGGCGGCGCGCGCGCCGGGCTCATCGCGCCGGACGAGAAGACCTTCGAGTACATCAAAGGGCGCCCCCATGCCCCGAAAGGCGCGCAATGGGACGCAGCCATGGCCTGGTGGAGGACGCTCCGCTCCGATCCCGACGCGCACTGGGACAAGGTCGTGACGATCCGCGGCGAGGACATCGCGCCGGTCGTGACGTGGGGAACGTCGCCCGAGGACGTCCTTCCGATTACCGGCGTCGTTCCGGCCCCGGAAGACTTCAAGGGCGGCAAGGTCGAGGCGGCGCGCCGGGCGCTCGAGTACATGGGTCTGGAGCCCGGCACGCCGCTCGGGGAGATCGAGATCGACACGGTCTTCATCGGGTCGTGCACGAATGGCCGGATCGAGGATCTTCGCGCCGCTGCGGCGATCCTCAAGGGCAAGAAGATCAAGGACGGTCTTCGCGCCATGGTGGTGCCCGGATCGGGCCTCGTCCGCGCACAGGCCGAGGAGGAAGGTCTGGCCGACATCTTCAAGGCTGCCGGTTTCGAATGGCGTCTTGCCGGCTGTTCGATGTGCCTCGCCATGAACCCCGATCAACTGTCGCCCGGCGAGCGATGCGCCGCGACTTCGAACCGAAACTTTGAAGGCCGGCAGGGTCGGGGAGGACGGACCCACCTGATGAGCCCCGCGATGGCGGCGGCGGCGGCTGTGACCGGCCGGCTCACGGACGTCCGCGACGCGCTCTGACCGGCCCCAAGCGGGCCGTCGTCTTTCGGCGACAGGCCCACGGTTTTGCGGCGGGGTTAGCCTATCGTGTGTCTTCCCGTTCCGGGGAGCCCATATTTTCCTTGATCGCCGTCGGCTTTCAAGCTAGGTGCGAGCGTCAGAACTGGGCAAAATCGTGGTAGGATTGCGGCAAGAACGCGTCAATTGAGGCAGTCGTCGAAGACTGTTTCCTGATGCAGGATCCGGAAGCGGCGGGCCGGCGGGACTAACAACCGGAAACGGTCTGTCACCACAATGAAGCTGTCTGGCAGGGGTCGGTTTCGGTGTTTTGGCAATCCGGCGGTCGTAGTTGGTTCCAGAGTCCGGAAGAATAGGGCTCGGTGGGTTCGAAAAGGGGCATCTGAGTGTTGAGGAATTTCCTTTCCGTCGTCGCGATCGCTCTCGCCGGTACGGCCGCGCAGGCATCTCAGGTTACGGTCAAGTCGGTTGCCGGTTCCTGGGACATCGTTTCGAAGGTCGGGTCACCACGCATTACCGGCGCGGGCAAGGACGAAATAAGGTGGGGCGAATCCTTCCCGGGGTACAAGGGCCGAAGCGGCTTCGCTTTCGATGCGGTGAACCTCGGCGAGCGTTTCGATGTGAACAAGAAGTTCGACGTGGGCGTCTTCACCCACATGAACCGCGTCATCTATCAGGGCGAGCATGTTAAGGTCGCCCGGCTGAACCTGAAGTTCAAGGCGTCGTTTGACGGCATGGTGAGGACGTTCAACACCTCCTACAATTTCTCCCTTTGGGAGACGCCGAACCTCGCCGATCCCTGCGCGAACGGCCGAGCGAACGGCATCCGACCGAACTACTCGCGCAAGAGCGGGTTCGGCGGGTCGCTGAACGCGAATGGCTGCGCGGACCGGGTTCAGCTTCTGAAGAACGACGCCCTGTCCGACAGCTTCACCCACAATGGCAAGATCTACAGCTTCAGCCTCTTCGGCTTCGACAGCGGCCGCGAATTCTGGACCGTCGAGGACCGGGAAAATTCGACCTACCTGAATGCCGTGTTCCATGTCGAGAATGGTCCTACTACGCACGAGCCACCGGTCATTCCGCTGCCCGCCGGTGTCTGGCTTCTTCTCGGCGCGCTTGGCAGCCTCGGCGCATTTCGCCAATTCGTCCGTCGACACTAGTCCGCGGCTACTGGAAACCCGCCCTCAAAGGGACTAATCAGGCGGTGTTCCGAAACGAGGAAGGCCGCCTGGGATGGACAAGTTCACGAAGATCACAGGGATCGCGGCGCCTTTGCCGCTCATCAATGTCGACACCGACATGATCATTCCGAAACAATTCCTGAAGACGATCAAGCGCTCCGGCCTGGGCAAGAACCTTTTCGACGAGATGCGCTACGACGACGACGGAAACGAGATCCCGGACTTCGTCCTGAACAAGCTGGCCTACCGCGAGGCGGAGATTCTCGTCTCCGGCGAGAACTTCGGCTGCGGGTCGAGCCGCGAGCACGCGCCGTGGGCGCTTCTCGACTTCGGCATCCGTTGCGTGATCGCGCCATCCTTCGCGGACATCTTCTTCAACAACTGCTTCAAGAACGGGATTCTGCCCATCGCACTTCCGCAGGAGCAGGTCGATATCCTGATGAAGGATGCCGAGAAGGGCCAGAACGCCCGGATCACCGTCGATCTGGAAGCGCAGACGGTGACGACTGCGGACGGAACGGCCTTCGCGTTCGAGGTCGACGCGTTCCGCAAGCATTGCCTGCTCAATGGATTGGACGACATCGGCCTGACATTCGAGAAGGTCGGTGCGATCGAGAGCTTCGAGGCAAAATCCGCGCAGGATCGCCCCTGGGTCTGAGCTTCAGTTCGCCGGGTAAAGGGGCAGAGCCGGCGAAGCCGCCCTTTTGCAGGTCCAAAATGATGCAATGACGCACCAGTTTGACCATGAAAATGCCGCACTTCCTTTCGATGGTTAACCTCGAGTTGCTGGGACAGTTGGAAGTAGGCCAGAAGTGGGCAAAAATGTGGCGGGCCGCCACAATCGGTGCGGCGAAAGGCATGAAAGGGCGGGTAAAGTTCCGTCCGACCGGATCGGGGGCGACGGGCAGTGATTTCCCGGCTGGCATATGCCATGCTGCGCGCATTCATGGTGGTGATCCTCGTTTCGATCCCCTCCCTGATGCTGCCCGGCACCAGTACGGATACAGCGCAGATCGTGGCGCTCGTCGCGATCTTCGGCGCGGTGCTGACGATCATAGAATACACCTCTGCCTATCCGGGTCTCGTGGAGTTTCGTGACGCGCCGCCGTTCAACCGCATCCGCTTCTTCTCGCTTCTCTTCACCGTTCTTCTCCTTTCGATCATTCTGAGAGGCGAATACGGCCAGACGTCGCTCACGATGTTCCTTCAGGCGATCGGCGGATTGATCGGAAGCGTGATCGACTTTCCTTACAGCCCGGTCAGGCTGGTGGTTCTCATGCTGCCAGAAGAGGCGAGCAGCGCGCATATCTATCAGGTGCGCACGGCCGCCGGCATGGCTTACCTCATCTCGCTGACCACGCTTGCAATCTTCATCATCGTTCTCCGTATTCAGCGATGGCCGCTCGCCAACGGCAGCTTCAACGTCTGGGTCAACCTTCCGACCTTCGATCCGACCACGGGCGGCGACGTGGTAGAACGCCTGGAGCGGGACGCCCGCTTTAACATCGCCTTAGGCTTTCTTCTGCCATTCCTGACACCTGCGGCGGTCAAGGCGGCGGGGTCGGTTTTCGGCACCGTTTCCCTCGAAAACCCGCATACGCTGATCTGGACGGTGGCGGCATGGGCGTTCCTTCCGACTTCCTTGTTCATGCGAGGGATCGCCATGGGCCGTGTCGCAAACATGATCGCCGACAAACGCCGCCGCGCGCAGGACGAAGAGGCCATCGGGCTGCAGCCTGTCTGATCCTGTCGTTCGCCGCGCTCGCGGCCTCGGCCGACCCATTGCGCATCGCCACCTACAATGTCGAGCTCTCGCGCGACGGCCCCGGCCTGCTTCTTCGCGACATTCTAGAGGGAGCGCCGGATGTCCTCGCGGCGGTGGCGGTCATCGCAGAGGTATCTCCCGACGTTCTGCTGGTGACAGGGTTTGACTACGACCAAGATCTCCATGCGCTCCGCGCCTTGACGGCCGCTCTCGGCGAGGCCGGGCAGCGCTACGATTCGCTTTTCGCCTTCGCGCCGAATTCCGGTCTACAGAGCGGCCGAGACATGAACGGTGACGGCCGTGCCGGGAGTCCGCGCGACGCGCAGGGGTATGGCGAATTCGCGGGCCAGGGCGGGATGGCGCTGCTGTCGAGATTGCCCGTCGACAGCAGCGCCAGCCGGGATTTCTCGCGGTATCTCTGGCACGATCTGCCGGATGCGCTGCTCCAAGGTCGGGAACCGCCGAACGGCTCTTTTCCCGACCAGCGGCTTTCATCCACTGGTCACTGGGATGTTTCCCTCGCGCTTCCAGACGGGCGCGAGATTCGCCTCTGGGCTTTTCACGCGACCCCTCCCGTCTTTGACGGGCCCGAGGATCGAAACGGCCGGAGGAACCACGACGAGGCCGCCTTCTGGCTCGCCTACCTTGACGGAAAGCTTCCCGAAAGACCGGTCGAAGCTCCTTTCGTGCTTCTCGGCGATACGAATATGGATCCCGCAGATGGCGACGGGCGGCCCGCAGCGATGCACAGCCTCCTGTCCCATCCACAGCTTCTCGATCCCGCACCGCGAAGCGCAGGCGGCGCAGCCGCCGCAGACCGGGACGGCGGGTCGAACCTGACTCACGAGGGCGACCCCTCACTCGATACCGCGGACTGGCGGGACGGACCCGGCGACCCCGGGAATCTCCGTGTGGACTACGTTCTGCCGTCGTCGCACTGGAAGGTTCTGGGATCAGGCGTCCATTGGCCTCTGGCCGGCAGCGCTGCGGAAACCGCGGCGGCGGCGTCCCGTCACCGGATCGTCTGGGTCGACGTCGAGCTTCCGTGACGCTTGCCATAGTAGAGTCCGACGACATGCTCGGCTTCGGCGAAGAAGAGCCACCGCGCGACAAGGGCGCCCGCGATGTGCGACAGCACCGCGAGCGTCGCGAATACATGCGAGAATGGCAGGAGAAGGAGGATCACCGGCAGGAACGAGACCAGGACGAGGGCGATCGCCCGAAGCTTGCGCGCATGCTTGCGGCCCACGACGTAGACCATCTCGGTCAGCAGGTAGTTCTTTCCCGTGTGCGGCGGTTCGAACGAACGGACCGTGCCACCGGTAAGCCCCGTCGCGGTAGCCATCGTGGTTCCCGACCGCGCGAAGCGCGCATCCCCGTCGCGCCAGACCCATGCCTGCAGGGCGGCGAGTGCGAGGAGCAGGAAGATCGCCATCGTGACCTCTCCCGAAAGCAGCGCACCACCTGCTATGGCGTATGCCAGGAACAGGACCGGAGTGGTTCGGTCGTTCCAGCGCGGGACGGAGCCGAGCGAGGCGTAGATCATCGACGTCGACACCACGGTTGCGAGACACAGCAATGCGCCGACGATGCCCAGCGCCGCGACGCGGGTGTCGAGGAATACGAGGCCAGCGCCATAGACTGCCATGACCACCAACGTCGCCACTGAAGTCCACGCCTCGCGCGACAGCCAGCTTGTCCGCCACTGGGAGAACGCCTTAAGGGCGCGTTCCGGATGCCCGAGGTGGAAGGCCGAGGCGGCGAGACCGCCAGCGGCAAGCATGTACGCGATGGCGAAGAAGACGAAGGCCGTCATTCCCTTGACGTCCGGGTACCCGAGCCCGAGAAATGTCAGCAGGCCGAAGCCAAGGCCCGAGAGCGTCGTGAACAGGATGATCGAGCGTGCGGGATGCAAGGGCTAGCCTCTTGATCCCGCTGATCTGCCCACCGGAACCCCGACCTTCATCCGAGCTGTTCCAGAGTGCGGTCGAGCCAGCCGAGAAGACCCTTCGGGTCGTCCGCGACAGGTTCGAGCAAGGGCGCGAGAACGTCGATCTCTCCCTTTGGGCGCGGCGGCAGATAG
>Ga0102940_1001119_pt1 | contig 17644 bp, 12 predicted proteins | sample SalPonR2_C_D1_MG_FD_78215 | JGI IMG/M metagenome (GOLD analysis project Ga0102940, IMG submission 78215) | Salt pond soil microbial communities from South San Francisco under conditions of wetland restoration - Salt Pond MetaG R2_C_D1_MG | ecosystem: Environmental > Aquatic > Marine > Intertidal... | reverse complement strand
TCGCCCGAACATACTAAGATCCTGATCTTCCAGAATCAGGGTGATTTGACCTGTGCCGTTTGCTCTGAGAATATCGTTTGTAACCGGATCAAAAATCATCTCTACCTGCACCGGATCATTAGCTATAAACTGCATATTCATCTCAAAGCGCTCGGTAAATGTTAATTCTACTTCTTCCTCATCGTTATTAGCCGAACTGCCGTTACGTGTTGAGCCTGTCTGTATGTTTCGGGGCAAATCGAACGATTCTACAAACTGAATAAATCGTCTGTCCTGCTGAAGTTCAGTCTCCTCGGGTAGAGGGATAGAGATATCAGAATTGTTAGACAAATTAATAGGGGTGACAGATCTCAGGCTCGGGTTCAGGCTTGTACCGTCCAGTACTGCAACACCGGTGCCCGTCAGGTCGGCGTAAAAGGGGACGTTTGGATCCTGAGTGTTGTTCATAAACCTCAGATCGTCAATCTCCATTCTGAGGTCGAGGTAGTTCGTGGGGCTGAAGTCATCAAGATCCACTTGTCCGCTAAAAACCCCTGTTCCGCCACGGCCGTCATTCAGGCGGACATCTTCAAACAGCAGACCGTCTGCACGGTTAAATGTAAGCTCACCGCCAAGCGTATACGGCACATTGGTAAAAACCGGTACCCCTGATACTTCTTCAACATCAAATTTGGCTTCAAAATTATAGCCGGTGCTATCCACTACAAAAAAGCCTGTTCCTTCACCGCTGCCTTCCATTTCAGCGATAATGTTTGGCACAATGAAGGTGACAATCCACATATCAATTTGCCTCATGTCTGCATCAAAATATACCAAATTGCCATCGGCCGTTCCCGTCTCCTGATCGGGAGTTTTAAAATACCCTTCAAAGTATAAGTCGTTTCCTATACCGTTGTTCTCCGATATGTAGTCGCTGTACTTCTCGGGGTCTGTGTAAAGGCGGAATTCCGTATCGAACCTGTTTTCTTCAGCATTGAAGCGGCTCTGAAGTGTTACATCTCCTATAACCCGCCCGTTGATACGCCCGTTATCAACTGATAGGTCACCCGAGATTGACGGCACCTCACTCAGCGTCCGGGTTGTGAATTCTCCGTTCACGAGCCCCTCAAAACGGATACGGCCCCCAATCAGGTCGGATACCCGTTTGAGGTTGAAATTTCGGATATTATAGAGCACGGAATCTTCATAGCTTTCGCTGAATGTTCCGTCAACTTCAAAGTAATCCTCGTTGCTTTCTACAATAAACTCATTAAATGTGACGGCTCCGTTGCGTTTGTAAATGATTTCCGGTGTTCCAATAGAGTGCCATTCATACTGGCTTGAGCCAATTGACAGTGAATCCAGAGTAGTGCTGAGCTGATCAGCCGACCATGTTGTTGTGGACTCGCCAAGATAGAAAAGGTTTTCAAGGGCGCTGTCAACCTGCTGCCTGAGCGTTATAATGCTGTCTCGTAAACTCATGTTTATGGATGCTCCCAGTACATCATACTGATCATTAACAGACATATTTGGGCTGTTGATCTGAAAATCAATGACGCTGCCATCTTTGAGAGACTCGCCATACAGAAAGTTACTGGTCAGCGTTATTCCAAGATCATCGAATGACGAGTTTTGTACGGTGAGTGAGTCATCAAACACTGTTCCGTTTACGCTCAGCCTATCTTGTGATGCATTAATGTTCAGCGTTATTTCTGCAGAAGAAGCAATCGACGGAATAGATGGAAAATAGACTTTCAGAAGGCCAAGGTCGCGTGACCGGTATTCGATAGAAAGATCGGCTGTTTCATCTAATTCTGCATTAGCATAACTGCCGGGCAGTGAGAGACCGGAGATGTTCTGATCAAAAAACAGCTCATCGTTTATACGCTCCGCTAAATAGTTGTACCAGTGTTTTAAAGCACCCGTCAGCACTTCAGGATAAAGAGATCCCGTTGCATTTAAATCCAGAAACGAGCTTGTCATTCGCAGCTCCCGGGGTTGGCCGGCTCCCGGATTGTTGATGTCGAGATAAAACTGATGCGGGCGCAGTGTATCAGCGTTGATGACAGATTGATTAATAACGAAATTAAACTGGCCTGCGAGGTCATTTAACCCGGTGCCGGTTGCGTTAACGGTGAGGGTTCCGTTAAAAATAGCGGAGTCGTATGGCAACCCGGGGAAATACGTGGTGATGTCGAGCTGCTGGGTTAAGGCATCCATTGAGAACTTATAGACCTCTCCTGTGCCAAAAGATCCGGATGCAGATCCTTCAGTCTGACCTTGTATGGCACTAATCGTGTATTCGCCGCTGTTTTCGAGATAGGTGATATTGGCATCCAGAGCCTGAAAATTATGCGATTTGATTTTGCTGCCGGCAAGCTGCAGCGTGGACTCAACTGATGCCGATCTCGTAAAACCCTGTCCGCTTGCAGTTACTCTGCCGTTTAATACAGTTGAGCCTGTTGAGTCTTGAAGGAGTGGGGAGAGGTCAAGAGAATCGAGATTTGCGATCAGGCTGAAGTTCTGATTGCCGTCGAATTCGAGGTCGGTATCAACTTCGGCACGCCCAAGATCAGAGTCCAGCTCAAGCCGGGTATTCAGGATATGCTTGCTACCCGACACGTCACCCTGGATAGTGGTTAAACCGTACCTGTTAAGATCAATCGACTCTCGGCTCTCTTCCGGCAGAAAAGTGTTCAGGGTAGTCGCATTCAAAACAAGATTACTAACCGAGAAATCATATGCATACTCACCGGTTTTCAGATCAGTGAAAATTCCGTCAGTTAAAAGAAAAGAATCGCCATTTATCAGCTGAAAGTTGTCCACGTACAGCGAATCAAGATCTCCGTTGATGTTGCCGCTGAACTCGACAGGCTGGTTCAGCTGAAGCCAGGGTGATTCAAACCGGTTCAGAATATCACTGCCAATATTTACACGGTCGAAATCGAAAAGGTAGGTTGCATTTAAAAGCTGCCCCTCAATATCCGATTCAAAAATGTTAACGGGCGAGGCTTTTGCAGAGAGTTGCAGTACAGCACTTTCGGTTCTGATATCAAGCCCGTTGAGCTCCAGTGATTCTCCATTTGTGAAGAGCTGGGCATCGAGGCTGATGTCGTTAAAGTCGTTAACGTTTGTATTGGCAGTAAATGAGTTAATATCGATATACTGCTGCATTTCAAGCGATTCAACAAAAAAGGATGCGTTCAGGTTTGTTAAAAGAAGTGAATCGGGCAGGGCGTAACCGGTAACTGTATAAACGGTCTCGTCAACTATAGCCCTGCCATTTGTTACGGAAATCTGGGGTGCAAGAATGGAGAAGCTGGTAATAAAATTTTCTGTTCTTCCACTGGTGTCAGATGGTGCTGATCGGGTAAAGAGGTCAACAATCGTCAGACCTGACTCATTACGCATGAGTTTCAGATCGGGTGAGCGAAGGTCGAGTTCGGTGATGTTAATGCTGCCTGTAATCAGCTGCCAGATGTCAATTGAAATATAAAGCTCGTCAACCGAGAGCGGGACCTCGCGGTCTGTGCTGTCCGTATCATTGGCAGGCAAAAACTGAACATCATTCAGCTGAGTGTTAAAAGGTATAAATCCCTGCATCGACCCGATTGTAGCACTTCCGTTGTACTGATTATTGAAAGTGTTGATAATTTGGCCGGTAATGTAACTTTTGCTCACCGGAAGTTGCAGCGCCCCCAGCAGAAGGCCACTTACAAGCAGCAGAACAAGCAAAAGATAGCTCAAAAATTTGAGCAGAAAATTCCAGATGTTATAAATCCAGCGTAAGAGCAATGCAGTCTAATTATTGAAGTTCATTAAAAACGGTAAGCCAGGCCTTATGAATAGGCTCTTTTTCATTAACTGACTTAACCACAGGTTGTTGCCAATTATTTAATAAAACGAATCGAAATGTTGAATCAATAACTTTTTTATCGCTTTTCATCGCTGTAAACAATTTATCTTCGGGCAGCATCCCGGGGTCGACGCGGAAATTGTAGAGTGAACGATAGCGCCTGATTGGTTCGTCATTTATGTGCGCTCCGGTTTCCTGGGAAAGCGTTATGGCTGCCAGCATTCCCAGGTAAACAGCTTCGCCGTGATTCAGCAAATTAAAATCTGAAACCTTTTCCAGCGCGTGAGCGAATGTATGCCCAAAGTTCAGAAATGCGCGTGTTCCCGATTCAAACTCATCGGCTTCCACAATGTCTGATTTAATCCGGGCACATTTCAGAATTAGACTGTTTAGCTTATCCTGGTGTATTTTAAGAATATCGCTGTTGTTTCTAAAAATAGCACAGTCTTCAAAAATGGAGTGGTCGCTTATGGCCCCGTATTTCAATATTTCACTAAGTCCGTTGGTCCAGTCACGATCGGGCAGTGTGCCCAGGAAATTAAGGTTGGCAATTACTGCCCGGGGCTGATAAAATGCGCCGATTAAATTCTTGCCGGTGGAATGATTAATCCCGGTTTTGCCGCCAATTGAACTGTCGACCATGGCAAGCAGCGTGGTTGGGACATGGATAAGAGGAATACCGCGCAGGGTTGATGCTGCCACAAAACCCGCGAGATCACCGGTAACCCCGCCGCCAATCGCAAAAAGGGGAGTATTACGCCGAACACCTGAACGGAGCAGGAAGTCTACCAGGTCCCGCCACTGATCTACCGATTTACTCTGCTCGCCTGATGGAATTATCGTTACGGTGTAATCGACCTCCAATCCGGCAAATATATAGTCAATTTGCTCACCATGGAAATGCCAAAGATTTTCATCTGCGAGAATGAAGCATTTATCGAATCCTGTTTCCTTCTGTATGTTTGAAACTTCTTTTTCGAAAACATCGCTGCCAACAATAAAGGGATAGCTGCCCGATGATGATTTAACGTCTATTGAAGCCGTCATATAGCGTCAGTTTTTTAATAAGTTTATGTGCAATGACTTCTGGCGTTCGTTCCCCTGCAGGAATTGTGATTTCAGCCTGCCGGTAAAACGGGAGCCTCTCATCCAAAAGCCTCTGAAGTTTTGTGCTTTCTTCGGCTGTATCCGGTTTGTCAGAGCGGGAATCAGAAGCCAGCATGGGTCGGTTGGAGTCCCCTGAAATCCGCTTCCAAATTACGGATTGCGGGACATCAAGAAAAACAAGCCAGCCATATATTTTCAGGTGATCAATAATATGCTGGTTCTGGAGAGATCCGCCGCCGAGTGCCATAACGCCTTTAAAGTATTGAGATTCACGGACGAGGATTTTCCGCTCCAGTTTCCGAAACCCGGCTTCACCCTGATCTTTAAAAATATCAGGGATCGACATGCCGGCTTTCTCTACGATCATTTCATCCAGGTCCTGGAAGGGAACATTCAGTTCTTCTGCCACTTTTCGACCGACAGTAGATTTACCGGATCCCATCATGCCGCATAAAAAAACGGGTTGCTTTAAGGTTAATTTTTCCATTCAGAAAGTTTTTTCGGCTCCACCATTTCAACTTCTTCTTTATGCACGCGCACAGTTCCTGCCGGGGCACCCTTGGGATTCGATACATATTTCCGCTTTGTTACAATTACCGGGGCCAGTTTGGTTCCTCTTGCTTTTGAGTTCCACGCCGCAACGGACGCCGTTTTCAGCAACACATGACGGGGCGGATACTCTTTATTGTTGTTCATCCGAATAACCACGTGCGATCCGCCAACGCCCCTGGCATGCAGCCATATGTCTTCCTTGTGAGCCCGTGCCGTCAATTTATCGTTGCTTGCCGCATTTTTTCCGATCCAGATTTCATAGCTGTCAATTTCCGCCCGTCGGAACGGCAGTGTTTCGGTCTGCTGGTTCTGAGATAGAACACCGAGGCGGTTAAGCTGCTCCCTGTGATCGTCCAGCCAGTCATCAAACTCATATATTTTCTCAAGATTACTGAACGAGCGGTAAACCTTATTCAGCTCCTCAAGTTCTTCTTTAAGCCGCTTCATCCGTTTTTTAGATTCGGCAACACGTTTTTTGGCTTTAGATGCTTTCTCATAATATCGCTGGGCATTTTCGGCGATTGTCTGATCCGGTTTGATGGAGATTTTTACCGGTTCATTGTTATTGTAAAAATCCTGAAATGTGACAGACTCTGTTCCATTTTGAACATCTTCGTGGGCGTGGGCCATTAAAATATGCCCGTAATTTTCATATTTTTCTGAACGTTCGAGAGCTTTGTCAGCATTTTCAAGCTGCGATATTGTTCTTTTGTTCTTGTCAATTGCGCCCTGAAGCCTCGGTTTAATGCTTTCAATCCGTTTAGATAAGCGTCGTTCACGAGAAGTTTTGTAGTACGCGAACCGGACAGCATCATTGCAGCTGTCAAACACTTTTATATTTTCGAGCGGGAGATTTTCAGTAGAAATCAAGCAGAGATTACCGCTCATAAGAACCCTGAACTCCGGATTGTATCTCATCTGGTCAGCCAGTTTAAGGGTTAAATCCCGGATATACTGCTGTGGCTTTACCGTAAGATCATAGTGATCAATAATTGGTTCAACCAGATGGCGGGGGAATTTCGGGTCCGTTTTGGTAATCACTGTTTTTGGCTTCCAAGACTGCTTTAACTCCGGCATGGGCCGGCTTTCCCGCGGGGTTGGTTTGTCATTTCCTTCATGCTGCTCCGGAGCTTTAAACGATTCTGTAATTGTGTTCTCAGAGATATGAAAAATATTGGGAGTATTTCCGAACAGCTGGAAAAGAAGCTCATCACCCGATTTAAACAGAAGTGTCAGCCACCGGTCTCCATCAGCAAGAGTTACATCTTCAATTAAATTTTCTTTAAGAACATCGAAAAAAGTTGTGACATTAGATTTTTTTGGATTTCTGTAGTCATCCGTAAAAATTGCTGTTTCACGGCTATCTGCGCTGAAAATGATCCTGAAGGCATTTCCGTTTTTTTCGAAGAATCCCTCCCATACATTTTTATGTGGTGAATACCCGTAGGTATAATTTGCTCCAACACATTTGTTTTTAAGGTGTTTGCTTAGATATATTAATGAGTAATAATTATTCATTGCGAGATGTCACAGGACATAAGAACAGAAAATAAATTGGTGTATGGATTACCCGATATTTCAGTCGATCGTAAATAAAATAAACGGTTCACTGCTCAAGAGAAACATAAATGTTACGAAATTCAGAACCTGGGAAGAACCCAAAATTAATGCCGCGGGCCTCGAGTTTTTTATAGATCTGAGCCAGTCAACCAATCACCTTAAAGCACTTTCAATTAATTTTGACTGGGACCGGTTCCGTGAAGCATCGCTTGCCCGGCAACTCGAAGGAACCGAAGATCATCCCATTCTGCAATCTGAAACATTTTCAGAAACAAGTGTTAAGCCCGGTATTGATATCGAGGTAACGTGGCATTTTCGCGAAGAGCGCTGCCAGCCTCAACGCTCTAATGGAGACGCAAATTTCAGAATACAGAAAGCCAGCGAATGGATGGGCGAAGCAAGTGATAAAGTAAATGAGCTTCTCATCAGTGATGATATTATCACGCGGTGGCATATTGAGATAGATGGCGATAAAGACGGAAAATATCTGAGTGCCATAAATCTCATATCATATTTTCAGTATTCATTCACAGATCTTAACAGCCTGGCCGACGTTCACAAATTTGTGGATCGTAAGCTTGTTCACCTTCTATATAAGGCGAAGCGGGTTGTTGAGCTTGTTGATGAAACCGTAAAAGATCACGCTGCTTAAAATAAAAAAAGGCACGCTGAGCGTGCCTTTTTAAATTTAAATATGTGGCGCGTTATTTTTTCTTCTTATGACGATTCTTGCGTAATCGTTTCTTTCGCTTATGCTTAGCAATTTTTGCGCGTTTTCTTTTCTTTCCGCTGGGCATAAATAATCACCTAATAAAATTTGAAGTTGGCATTAGTAATATTCTTATAGTCTGCAAAGATACAAATGTATTTGTAAATACAATAATTCAGATTTTCATTTAACTGCTTGCTTTCCTTCTTTTATGCCCGCATACGACATTTGGGTAAAATTGATGGTAATTACTGTCTGATTCCTACAGCGCTTTTCAGTATATTTTAAAGCTGTAATAAATAATAAATCTGATGCCGGCTTTGATTAAAGTAGCAAAATTTGGGGGCACGAGTATGGCGGACGCAGAAGCTATGAGGCGATCTGCCGGTATTGTAGCCCGCGATATCGATAAACGTCTGATTGTAGTGAGTGCCACATCCGGCACCACTAATCTTTTAACGACCCTGTGCGGAACTCTTCCGAAATCTGAAAAGGAAGCAATCGTGGATCAAATCGAAGAAAAGCACAGGTCTGTCTGTTCTGAGCTCGAACAGCCTGGGGTTATTCAGCCTGAACTTGATGCTATAATCAAAGATCTTCGCCTGTTAAGCAGTCATGATTTGAGCGGACCTTTGCAAAAGGATGAAATTCTGGCGTGTGGTGAACGGCTTTCTTCAAGATTGTTTGCGGCTTTTCTGAATGAGGCAGAAACCGAAACAGGCGTTCAATGGTTTGATGCCCGTACGGTAATTTCAACAGATGGCTCTCATGGAAATGCAGAACCGGATATAGAGGCCATCGAGAAAAATGCAGGAGAAAACCTTTTAACTCTAATCAAAGATAATAAGGTGGTTACCCAGGGATTTATCGGGTCCAGCCCGGATGGTGCAACCACTACGCTTGGCCGGGGAGGAAGTGATTATTCTGCAGCACTCTTTGCAGAGGCGGTAAATGCAGATGTTCTTGAAATATGGACGGATGTAACTGCAATTTACACGACAGATCCTCGAATTGAACCTTCAGCGAGACCGATTACTGAACTTAGTTTTGATGAAGCTGCTGAACTGTCGGTTTTTGGAGCAAAAGTACTGCATCCGGCCACTATCAAACCTGCTATTCGAAAATCGATTAAAGTATATGTGGGCTCAAGTTTCAATCCCGAACAGCCCGGTACATGGATTGTGAAAAAACCGAAAAGCCAGCCCGTAATCAGGGCTATCAGCCTTCGGAGAAACCAAACACTCCTTACCGTTCACAGCCTTGATATGCTTCACAGGCACGGTTTTCTGGCGAAATTATTTGCTGTGCTTTCCAAATACAAAATCAGCGTTGACCTGGTTACGACCAGTGAAGTTTCTGTTTCCCTCACGCTGGATACGGACGTTCAGTCTGCAGAGAAAAATAAGCTCTCTGATGAAGTAGTTGAGGAACTCGAGGCATTTTGTGATGTACATATAGAGGAAAATTTAGCGCTCGTAGCCCTTGTTGGAAACAATTTACATGCAACAGCAGGTTTGAGCGGCCCGGTGTTTGGGTCGCTTGAAGACGTGAACATTCGTCTGATATGCCACGGGGCAAGTTCTCATAATCTCTGCTTTTTGGTGGACAGCAAACATGCTGAACATACCATCCGGAAGATTCATCAAACGTTTATATCAACACAAAACACTACTTTTAACACATGAAAATATCTGTCATCGGAACAGGGAAAACGGGCGGTTCTATTGCTGACCTGCTCGGAAATGGGGCTGTAACATTCAACAGTTCAAATAAACCGGATGCAAAGAAAGTTGCTAAAACGGATGCAGCCATTATTTTTGTGCCCGGCAGTGCGGCACCGGAGGTTATAGATGTTGTGCTGGAATCAGGTGTCCCGGCCGTTTGGGGGACAACCGGTTATAGCTGGCCGGCTGATTTACCCGAGAAAGTGAAAGCAATGCAGAGTAAATGGGTCATTGGCTCAAATTTCAGCCTTGGAATGAATCTGGTGAGAAAGGCGCTTGGCGTACTGGGTGAGGGAAGTGACATGCTCGATTCGCCAAAGTTTCATATCCACGAAACCCATCACACCGATAAAAAAGATGCTCCGAGCGGTACAGCTCTTTCATGGCAGAAATGGCTTGGTAAAGACGCCCGGATATCATCCAGCCGGATTGGCGATGTAAAAGGGATTCATGAGCTGCATATTAAAACGGCCAATGAATCAATTTACCTGAAGCACGAAGCTCACGACAGAAAACTATTTGCAGAAGGCGCTGTCTGGGCCGTGAAAAAACTGCTGAACGACGAAACTATACTGCCGGGTGTCTACCAGTTTTCTGAACTTTTTGATAAAGCTTTTTTAAATCAATGATAAAGGATAAAAAACTTTGGACTGCACTCATCACGCCAATGAAAGAGGATGGGCGTATTGATTTCAAATCGCTTGAATACCTTATCCGCAGACAGGAAAAAGCAGGCAATGGCATTCTTCTGATCGGGAGTACGGGCGAGGGACTTGCACTTTCTGATAAAGAGAAGCGGGATGTTGTGGAGTTTGTTTCATCACTCGAGCCGGATGTTCCGCTTATGGTGGGTGTTGGCGGGATGAATGCCGAAATCCAGGAATCATGGATACGGCACTGTAATTCACTGAACGTGGATGCATTTCTGCTGGTAACACCGCTGTATGCAAAACCGGGACCGAAGGGGCAAACGGCCTGGTTCAGGCGCCTTTTGAATGCATCGGAAAAGCAATGCATGATCTACAATATTCCCTCACGAACGGGAATTGATCTTACAGTTGAGGTTGTTGAGACACTGAAAGATCATTCAAACTTTTGGTCGATCAAAGAAGCCAGTGGTAAGTTATCGTCGTATCAGCAGTTCAGACGGAAAGCACCGGCAATACCGCTGTTTAGCGGTGATGATGCCCTGATAGCATTTTTTAAACCTGCCGGATGCGCGGGACTTGTATCTGTGGCTGCGAACGTTTGGCCTGAAGAAACAGCGCTGTATGTAGAAAAATGTCTGTCGGGCGATACAGACTCTCTTTTCCCGTTGTGGAATCGGGCGGTTGAGGTACTGTTTTCGGCGTCAAACCCGATACCGGTAAAGCTGCTGCTCCACCATAAAGGAGAGATTGGCAGTGCTGAACTGAGGTTGCCGCTCGTGAAAGAGGAGCTGGATGATATGTCTGAATTGATAGCTATTGACGAAGAAATCAGAACCTGGTACAAAAATAATAATTAACCAATGAGCTGGAAAAAAATCTTAGATCAACTTGAAGAAGGAACCGTTAGGGCAGCAAATCCGGATGGTGAATCATGGGTAGCCAATGTGAAAGTAAAGGAAGCCATTCTGGATGCCTTTAAAGCCGGTAAAAATGTAGGTTACGGCGGTATTTATGAGGGGTTCGTTGATAAAGATAATTTGCCTCCGAGACTGATGCTGCCTGAGGATGGCGTTCGGCTTGTACCCGGCGGATCTTCTATTCGAAGAGGAGCATATGTGGCAAGCGGCGTAATTTTGATGCCGCCCGCTTATGTTAACATCGGTGCATATGTGGACGAGGGCACCATGGTCGACAGCCACGCACTTGTTGGATCTTGTGCGCAAATTGGGAAGAATGTTCACCTGTCTGCCGGAGTGCAGATTGGCGGTGTGCTTGAGCCTGTTGGCCTTAGCCCCGTTGTGGTTGAGGATGATTGTTTTATAGGAGCCGGAAGTGTTATTGTTGAAGGTATACTGGTAAAAAAGGGTGCAGTAATTGCACCGGGAGTCACGCTGTCGAAATCAGTACCGGTATATGATTGTGTGGCTGAAAAGATGCTTGGTAAGGGTGCCCCGATTCCCGAACGTGCAGTTGTAGTACCCGGCTCACGCCCGATATCCAGCGACTGGGGCAAGTCTCAGGGTTTAAGTGTATCTTGCCCGATTATTATTAAATACAGAGACGAAGGGAGCGACGCCTCGCTTGAACTGGAAGACGCTCTCAGATAAAAAAAAGTGTAAGGCATTCACCGATTTACGTTCATATAGTTAGAACAAAACGATAATTAAAAAAGGAGTAAGTTATGAGTTCATTAAATAAAGCGATGGTAATCGGCCGACTCGGCGCCGATCCGGAAGTTCGTTACACACAGTCTAACACTGCAGTTGCAACATTGAGTGTTGCTACCACTGAACGGTACAAAGACCGAAACGGCGAGCAGCAGGAGAATACGGAATGGCACCGGATTGTAGCATGGGGACGGCTGGCGGAAATTTGCCAGGAGTACCTGAAGAAAGGATCTCTGGCCTATTTTGAAGGGCCCATCCAAACACGGCAGTGGGAAGATAAAGACGGCCAGAAACGATATACGACCGAAATTAAGGCGCTGAACATGCAAATGCTCGACAGCCGCGGAGATATGGGTTCTGGCGGGGGCGCGCCTGCGAATCGTAATTCGGGCAGTCAAAATGAACCTGTCGGCAGCTCCGTGGATCTTGACAGCTTTGACGACATGGATGACGATCTTCCATTTTAGGCAAACAAGCTTAGCCAATATTCTGTAAATTAAACGTGCAAGAAGGTGACAGATACATTTGACTGTCACCTTTTTTTATTAAACTTTATGAATTAGACGTCAGTGGTTGGTCTGTTGAAAATTCAATGCGCCAGCTTTAACTGATTTTTTTAACTTCACCGATATACTACTACCTGGTATTAAAACAGAGGTTTAGCATATCGGGTTATTTTGAGTTATTAACAACTATTTGGATACATTGGACGAACCTCCGGGCAACCCTGCAATTTTTCTTTTCCAACAGTTCATATTTGCTGCTGCTGAATATGGGGCGGCCCTTGACTGGGTAACGATTTCTATTCAGTCAGTTATCATGTTTCTGGGGCTGATACTCAGTGCATTTTATTCCGGCTCAGAGGTTGCTTTCTTTTCTCTTGTCAACAACCTCGATCAATTAAACCGGTCTCCTGAGCACAAAAGCGCAGATTCAAGGATTTTAAAAATGCTTGAGAAACCAAGGCGGCTGCTGGCTACAATATTGATTGGAAATACGTTTGCCAATATCATGAGCTCGGTGCTTGCGGCAGTGATTACGGGAAAAATTGCAGTTTCTTACGGCTTACCATCAGCACTCGTTTACTCTTTTCAGGTGTTTGTGCTCACGTTCATGATTCTGATTTTGAGTGAAATAACCCCAAAGGTTATTGCCATAAACAATCCGCTGAAAGTGTCTCGCAGGATGAATTTATTTATCTACTCAAATTTCATTGCACTGACGCCCATATCCAGGTTGATTGCTGACTCTACCATGAGTCTGGAAAAAGCTCTTCCGACTCCATCTAACCGAATGACTACAGAAGACATTAAAACCATGGCCGAGGTGAGCGAACAAGAGGGCTCAATACATGGAGATGAGCGTGAAATAATCGAAAATGTTATTGAATTTGGAAATATTGCAGTTCGCGAAATTATGACATCCCGCGTTAATATTATCGCTGTATCTGTTGACGCCACATTGCCAGAGGTTATTGCACTTATCAAAGAGAAAGGCTTGTCCCGCATGCCGCTTTATGAAAATGACCTCGATACTATCATAGGGGTGATATATGCAAAAGATGTGCTGCCATATATAAATAGTGAAATGGAAGACACGATTATTAACTGGAAAACCATTGCCAGAAAAGCACTTTTTATACCGGCCACTAAGAAGCTTGATGATTTGCTGCGGGATTTTCAGCATGAAAAAACTCACATTGCCACGGTTGTTGATGAATATGGCGGAACTGAAGGGATTGTAACTCTTGATGACATCCTTGAGGAAATTGTGGGCGATATAGTGGATGAATACGGGGATATAGAGGAGAAACTCTATACCAAATTCAAGAGCGGTGTTTATGTATTTGATGCAAAAATTGACCTTGATGATCTTGACGAAATTATGGATGTGGATGTAGCCTCACCGGAAGATGAGTTTGAAACACTCGGAGGGCTTGTATATCACCTCACAGAACGCATTCCAAATGTAGGTGAGCGAATGACTTATAAGAATCTTGAACTTACAGTTCACTCTCTCGAAAATAACCGGGTGAAAAAAGTGCGCGTGAAGGTGCAGAACCGGGCATCATCAGAAAAAGGATCTATCTGATGCCGCATAGTAACTCATCTTCAGTTCAGAATGGACCGGAAATCAGGCATAACGTAAATTTAAAACCGATGAACACGCTCGGAGTGGAAGCTCATGCGGATACATTTGTTGAGATTCAGAAGGCTGAACAGCTTCCGTTACTTTATGAAGAAGGTTTTTTTGCTGAGCAGTCACCTATAATACTGGGTGGCGGGAGCAACCTTTTGTTCGGTGGGCAGCCGGGTCGACCCGTGTTAAAGATGTCAGTAAAGAAGAGAGAAGTCATAGAAAACGACACCGGAACTGTTCATCTGAAAGCCGGAGCAGGTGAAAACTGGCACGAGCTCGTCAGCTTTGCAGTTGAGAAAGATTTAGGCGGAATTGAAAACCTTGCGCTGATACCCGGAACGGTTGGAGCAGCACCAATCCAGAATATTGGAGCCTATGGCGTTGAGCTGAAAGACGTTTTTGTATCTCTCTCAGCATTTGATACGGTGACCGGTGAATTTGAAATATATACTGCTGAAGAGTGCAGCTTTGGATACCGCGACAGCGTGTTCAAGCATGACCTGAAAGGCAGGATGATTGTATGCGAAGTTACGCTTAAGCTTAACACGAGGGAAAATCATACCCTAAACCTCTCTTATAGTGGGCTGAGTGATTCTCTTAAATCAAAAAATATTGATAAACCCACAATCAGGGATGTGTATAACACGGTTGTGGCGATACGCAGGTCAAAACTGCCCGATCCTTCAGATATTGGTAATGCAGGTAGTTTTTTTAAGAATCCGATCGTTACAGAAGAGAAATTCGAGACACTGAAAGCTGACTATCCAGGCTTGCCGGGTTACAAACTCGAAACTGATGAGGTTAAGATACCGGCTGCCTGGCTTATCGAAAAAACGGGCTGGAAAGGCAGGCAGGTTGGTAATGTAGGTACCTACGAAAATCAGGCGCTTGTAATCGTTAATCATGGAGGCGCAACGGGAGAAGAGATATTCAATCATGCGAAAACAATTCAAAAATCAGTGCTTGAAACGTTCGGAATTGACTTAATGCCTGAGGTAAATATTATTGGAATCCAATCGTGAAAAGTGCCGGGAAATTCTCTGTCCGCGACTACACATTTCGGGAAACCGTATCGTGCCCGCTAAAACTCCGGTTCCTTCAAAATGAGGACTATAACGACCAGAGAGATGATCTTTTCAGAAGGCGGACAAAGCAAATATTAAGGGAATCAGTTGCTCATTTATTCCCAAACATACAGTTCACTTCCGGCTCAACATCAGTCGCTGAAGAGGAGACGAAAACATGGTTAACTGAAGACGTGGTTTCCATATGTGGAGCTGTATTGCGTTTTGGCAGTTTGCGTTCGCGTGTGCCGATTCTTTTAAAGGAGGGAAAATCTGTGACCATTATTCAGGTTCATGGAAAGGCGTTAAAAGGTGATCCTTCCAGTCTGTTTAGCCGGTCTCCGATAGGAAGGTCGCTGCACCGGTATCTTTTCCAGGCAGCATACCGCTATCACGTTGTACATTCTGTCCTTCCTGACTCCACGATATCCTGTGAGTTCATATTTCCGCAGAAGTCCTTTAAAGCAAGATCCAATCACCTTTATCAAAGAACGCAGGGAGCCAGGCATATTGGAGATGATGCCCTTGACGAATTGCAGGAACTGTTTGTTAAGGTGGACGGTACGGCTCGGGTGAAAGAGGTAATGAACTCTATACCGGGTGACCTGTCGCACTCCTGGTTTACAGGAAACTCTCTGGAAGAAGCACTCGAAAAGATGAGTTTGCTTGATGAGACGATGGTTGGGGAGCTTGTTGAGCACGTTCATCTGGGATGCCGCAATTGCAGGTTCAGGAAGCCGGTCAATCAGCATGAGAAGGGCTGCTGGGAGGCTCACTTTCCTGAAACCGCTGTGCAAAATAGTGATAAACACCTGTTTGAACTAATCGGGCATCACGTTAGCGAAGATCATCTGATAGAGGAGAAATACCAGGAAAATGTTTCACACAGTGGGGATTTTTCAGATGCAGGTAAGGTTATTCAGCATACAGACAAAAAAATTGCAATATATCATCGCAAGGCCATGCAGCTGCTTGATGCAAGAAATCATAAGCTGCCGCTGATATTTGCAAAGGAGATGCTGAACGATATTGCAAAACTAAAACCGCCTTTGCATTTCATCGATTTTGAGGCTGCAACACATCCTGTTCCTGCTGAAAAAGGCAAACGACCTTATGATGCTGTTCTGTTTCAGTTCTCCTGCCATACACTATTAACCGGCGGTGAGCTCGTGCACACGCAGTGGCTTGACCGGGAAAAATTATCAAACCCTCACACAGAAATTATAGAAGCTCTTCAGTCCGTTCCGGATCTCGACAAGGGAACCATCATCCAGTTTTCGCCATTTGAACGGCAAGCTTTTTACAAGCTCTATAACGAGATCAAACATAATGAGAATGTCGGGAAACAGCAGGCAGGGTTTCTTAAGAATGTCCTTAAAATCGGTGAGCCTGAACAGAAAAGCCGCTTTCTGGATATCAGTGTGCTTCTGAAAGATGCCTATTATAATCGATACATGAACAGCGGGTTATCGCTCAAGGAGATTCTCTATTCAGTATTAAGAGCCGAAGATACACTCAATTCACTCTCCAGGAGAACCTATGAGATTGAAGGCGTGATGGTAGACCTGTTCAAAAAAGAGAACGGAAAGATTATTGACCCGTATTATCAGCTGTCTGATGACCGCTCGCGGATAAGGGACGGAATAACGGCGATGCATGCCTATCTTTGCATGAAGGCGGGAGAGCTAAGCAAAACCCAGGAGAAACTAGTGCCGGTACTGATGAAACGATATTGCTCCATGGACTCGCTTGGTGTCTATCTTATCTATCGCCATATCAAAAATCTGGCAGAGATGAACAAAGCCGGTGGCGACCTGGTAATAGAAGGATGAAACAACTAATAATAGTCGATGCTATCCCTTATCTTTTGAAATCATCAATAAATAAAAGAGTCTTATGAAACACTATCTTCGATACACGGTCTTTTATCTGTCACTCATTATTTTTGCAAGTGCATGCTCGGTTCAGAAGAATCCGGTATCTGGCAATAAACGTCTGATGGCTTACTCATGGGAAGAAGAGGTAGAAATTGGGCGAAGCGTTGATAAAGAAATTGTTGCACAGTATGGTGTCTACAACGAACCCAACATTGCAGCATATGTCGACAGCCTGAGCAATGATGTTCTTTTGAACAGCCATATGCGCCGCGAAGATACCGATCGCAAATTCCGTGAAACAGAGTTTTATTTCAAAGTGCTCGACAGCCCTGTTGTAAATGCTTTTGCACTGCCCGGCGGATATGTCTATTTCACGAGGGGATTAATGGCCCATTTAAATAATGAGGCACAGCTTTCGGTGGTGATTGGCCACGAGATCGGTCACGTAGCTGCAAGGCATGCATCTCAGCGGGCACTCGAACAGCAGGTAGGGCAGCTTGCTGTGATCGGCGGAGCAGTGCTGGGTCAGGAGCTGCTGGGGCTTCCCGGAGAGAGTATTCTGAATCTAAGCAGCCAGGCGGCACAACTTCTTTTCTTGAGCTACAGCCGCGATGCTGAACGCGAATCAGATCGGCTGGGTGTGGAGTATTCCGCAATGACCGGTTTTAAAGCGGCTGAAGGATCAGAATTTTTTGCGAGTTTAGAACGTATTTCAGAAAAATCCGGGCAAAGTATTCCTACGATGCTCTCCACACACCCT
>Ga0102940_1001116_pt1 | contig 17672 bp, 20 predicted proteins | sample SalPonR2_C_D1_MG_FD_78215 | JGI IMG/M metagenome (GOLD analysis project Ga0102940, IMG submission 78215) | Salt pond soil microbial communities from South San Francisco under conditions of wetland restoration - Salt Pond MetaG R2_C_D1_MG | ecosystem: Environmental > Aquatic > Marine > Intertidal... | reverse complement strand
GATTCCGGGCTTTAAAAAATTACCTTTTGACATGTCTGCACAATTTGGTTGGAGCCGTTTGAGCGGTATCTATAATAAAGTAGAGTATTACCCGACCGATTATATTGATGTGCCATTTGAGGTGATAGATCCTCAATTGCCTACGACAGAAGAAGGTATTGCAAATGATTATTACAGGACCCAGGATCTTACCCTTACCAGCTCAGCATGGAACACCAACCTGATTATTTCAAAAAAAATTGCTGTGCTTACAGGTTATGTAAGTATTGGTTATGCTGCAAGTAATTTTAATATTTCCCTGAACGGGAATTATTTGCTACCTGATTATATTCCGGCTTCTGATCCCGACTACAACGCATCAGACGATACAAATGGTGATTACATTGTTACTGTATTAGATCAATCAAACGAAATGCGGGACCCGATAGATGCAAATATTGAATACAGTTCAATCAATACTTCAGTTGGATTGAGATTGAAGCTTGCACTTCTTACACTGCATGCTGCATATGTTTACCAGGATTATTCTATGTATAATGTAGGTTTGGGTGTTTCATTCAGGTAAAATATAAATTACAAAAAAAAACGCCTTCCCGTGTTGAGAAGGCGTTTTTTGTGGTTTGTATTTTAAAGTGATTGTAGTTCGCTATTTATTTTAGCGGCTTTTTCTTCCATTTCTAAGCTTTGATATACTGCAGTCAATGATTTGAGCACTTGCTTCTCTTTTGGATTTGCTTCGTATGCTTTTTCGAATATTTTTCTTGCTTCTTCGAAATTAGCATTGGCTTTTTCAATTTCTTTTTTGTATTGTTCTGGTTTCGATTCACGCAACGACTCTGCATTTTGAACAATTTCAGCGCCTTTTTTATAGGGTTCCATCCCTTGTTTTAAATATGCTACAGCAAGTTTTTTGCTTATTCTTCCGTATGAAGGATAAGCTTCGTGTCCTGCTTCAAGTGTTTCAAGGTATTCCCCATTTTTATCAAGCTTATCGTAAGCAATTGCTTTGATATAATAAGCCAAATGCGCTTTTTCATGCTTTAATTCTATTGCTTTAGTAGCATATGGAATTAATTCGTCAAATTTCCGTGCTTTGTATCCGGTAATGGTTGCATTGTAATAAAGTGCTGTGTCGGTTACACCTTCAGATTCGTAGGTTTCAACTGCACGTGTGTAATCTAAAAATGCTTTTGGATAATTCTTTGCTTTGTAGGCTTCCTGCGCCATTTTTTCGTACTCTTTGCCAGTTTGAGCAAAGACTGCTAAACCTGTCATCAATGTTACAACTAGTAAGGCAATTCGTTTCATAGTATATTTATTTAATTTGACCACAAATAAAATATTTCATGTTGAATAAATCAAGATATATTCATGCGAAAATTGTGCCTCTTTGATAAACACCCTTTGAAACCTTTTGTTTATTAGGGTTTTTTCCATAAAAAAACGGAACAAAGTTCCGTTCTTTATTCACCATTTGCAGTAGTTTAGTTAGGTTGTACAATTCCACTTCTGATGGAATCTACAACATTGGTGAGTTTTTTGATATGGCTTTTATCGTGATAAACGTCGGCTTTTGCTGTCAAAACGGTTTTTCTTTCGCTTTCATCAGTGATAGACTCAATGTCTGAGCTAACCATTTTGAAATTTTTATAAATTAAATTGATTTTTTTAAGGGATTCAAGGGCCTGGTCTACATCCTTACTGCTTTTATAAGTAGATAAAAGTTGAATGAGCGATTGTAATGACATTTTTTGGTCTGTGATTCGATCAATAATTTCTTCGTTTTTAGGTTCAAGTTTTGCATGTTGCGTTGCAAGATAGAGGCCTTCTATCCAGCCCCCTGCAATAAGTAAAGCGGCGGTTTCTGGTCTGCCGTTTTCTTTTAGGAAACCATCAGAATTCATGAAAGTCTCAGAAATAATATCCATTAATGAATCTCGATTGTTAATGTTGTTTTCTAGTCTACGTATGGTTTCTTGATCAATTGCATTTAGAATTCCAAGGTTTTCAGCCAGTTTTTTTGCTGCTGCCATATACTTAATGGCAACCTGTGACTGTTCGAAAATGCTTGCATAACTAATGTTGGCACTGTATATGCCTAAATTCATGGCAAGCTTGTATGTACTTACATAACTGCTTTGGTTTTCTGTGGGATTCAGCAGCTCAGGCGTATAGTCTACACCACTTCTTTTTATCAGCATAGCAGTTTCAATGGGAGAGGGGAGGGAATAAAATACCTGCTTGGCCTTATTGAAGTCCTTTTTTAGTTGTTCTGCTTGCTTCTGGCTCTTACTAGCCAGGTCTTTTTCGATTTTTTTCGATTTATCCTGAACACATGCACTAATCGTAATGATTGATAAGGTTATGATTATCAAGAGCCTGAAAACCTTTGGCATAATTTAGTTTGATTTTAGTTTTTGTAAAATTAAATAAATTTAGGGAAATATAAAACAACTAATCGTTTTATGCAAGCAACACAAAAACATTATTTTTGTAAAAAAATAATACGCCATGGAAAATAAGAAAGTAAGTAAAAAGATTATTGAGGGACTGAAGGCTGAAGAAAGTAAGAAACAAATTGAGGCTATTGATGATATCAGGAAGGATGGAAATGTGGCATATTTACCTTATCTGGCGGATTTGTATGTAACTAGCAATAGTGCTGAAATCAAGGATAAGATATCAGCTGTTTTCCAGGATATTAAGCATACTGATGGTGTTCAGACTATTGTTTCACTACTAAAAAGTACGGGTAATGAAGATTTAAGGTCAATGTTACTTACGGCCTGTTGGTCATCAAGCCTTGATTTTAGTAAATATCTGATCGATTTTGTGGATATTGCCCTGGAGTGCGATTATTTGGTAACTTTTGAGGTGGTAACTGTTGTCGAGAATTTTGAAAATATTCCTCCTGCCAATGATTTGGAGCAGGCCATCGGCCGTCTACGTGGGGCTGTAGGGTCACAGCATTCTTCCAAGCGAGAGCTTTTGCTTGATTTATTGCACGCTCTTGAAGATTTTCGAAATAATGGATAAACCCAAAACTGTCATTAGGTTTCACCTAGATGACAGTTTACGATTAAGAAAATCTAAATTTTCCGGGTTCCCCGAAAAGTAAGATTAACTGCGTTGAGCTTCACTTCGTTTCGGTTGACAAAGTCGAGCTTATCGCTACGCTCTTCGGTTTTCTAAACCGGGATTAACCTCGATAGGCTTACGCCTATTGTCATTAAAAATTTTACAAATTACTAATGACAAATCCCGGATAAAAAAAATCCTCCGGCTGGAGGATTTTTATTTTGTAATTTTAAAATTATACGTGATTCGAGAAGTATTTCATGAACTGCGATCTTTCGTACATTTCCGGGTTCTTAAATTTATCATAATTTAATTTGCCACGGAAGGCTTTTATGTTTTCAAATCCTTTATTATCCATCCATTGATGAAGCTCTTTTATCATATCCGGAATAATTCCGGTTCCATTTTTATAAATGCTTGAACAAACCTGCACAGTAGTTGCGCCTCCAAGGAGAAGTTTTATCATTGCATTGCCATCATGCACACCTGTTGATGCTGAAATGTCGAGTCCATGGATTTTTCCACTGGCAATAGCTACCCAGCGGAGTACTTTTCTGAGATCTGATGGATTTGAGAAAACTTCGGCACTTTTGAGTGTGAGGTTTTCTATGTCAATATCGGGTTCGTAAAATCGATTGAAAAGTGTAACGCCATTCACGCCGTCGGCATTGAAGCGGTTTAAAACACCCAGAAGGTTGGTGAATTGCTGCGAAATTTTGAATATTACGGGTATACTGATCTTATCCCGTAATTTTTGAAACAGATCGTGATATACCATTTCATAGTTTTCCGATTTTTGGTTGCGATCCATCGGAAGTATGAATACGTTTACCTCAAGCGCGTCGGCTCCTGCTTCCTGTATAGATTTAGCAAAGCTAATCCATTCTGAAACAGTAATACAGTTAATACTGGCAATTACCGGAATGTCAACTTCTTTTTTGGCCTGACGAATGAGGTTGAGGTAATCACTCAGGCTGTTGTCCTTTGTGTATTCTTTTATGTAGTCAGCGGCTTCGGGGTACTCGTTAGCTTCATTGCTGGCTATTGTATTTTGTGCTTCATAAGAAATTTGTTCCTCAAAAAGGCTTTTGAGTATAACTGCACCAGCTCCCTGTGCGGCGATATCTTTTATTTTACTTATACTGTCAGTTAGTCCGGAGCTGCCTACTATAAGCGGATTTTTGAGTTCTAGTCCTGCAAATTTGGTTGTTAGATCAGCCATAATATCTGTTTTATGTTTTTTTTACAAATTAAGCATTTTTTTAGTAATTGCGGGCTCCGAAAATAGAACTTCCTACGCGAATTATTGTAGCTCCCTCTTCAATGGCAATTTTGTAATCCTGGGACATCCCCATGGATATTTGGTCGAATCCGGGGCCAATTTGGTCCTTAATCTGATCGAAAATTTGTTTTAAATGTTTGAATTCCCGTCTAATTTGATCCTGGTCTTCTGTAAAGGTTGCCATACCCATTACGCCTCTGAATCGAATATTTTTCAGTTCTAACAGATTGCTTTCCTTCATTACTTCAAAAAACTCATCTTTCGAAAAACCAAATTTTGTTGACTCTTCGGCAATGTGGAATTGTAATAGGCAATCTATCACCCGGTCATTTTTCGCAGCTTGTTTTTGTATTTCTTTGGCCAGTTTATATGAGTCGACAGCATGAATCATGTGCACGAACGGTGCAATATACTTGACTTTGTTGCGCTGCATATGCCCTATCATGTGCCAACGGATATCATCCGGCAATTCAGGTTGTTTTTTTTGCAGTTCCTGGGCTTTGTTTTCGCCAAAATCTATCTGGCCTGCATCATAAGCTTCTATGATGTCAGAAACAGGTTTGGTTTTTGAAACAGCTACTAATGTAATGTTGGGTGAGGTTTCTTCTTTTACTTTCTGTAAATTTTCTTTTATTGACATGGATATTACGCGTTTACACTTAGCACAAATCCTACACCGTGGATATTTTCGATTTTTATTTTTTCATCGGTTTTAAGGTACTTCCTTAATTTTGTGATGAATACATCAAGGCTCCTGCCGTTAAAGTAGTCGTTTTCGCCCCAGATTTTGGTCAGCATTTCTTCACGCTTTACTATTTCGTTCATGTTTTCGCAAAGCATTTGCAGAACGTCAGCTTCCCTTTTTGTCATTCGGCGTTTTTCGGCACTGCTCTTTAATTCAAGGTTTTTACAATCAAAGTTAAAATTACCTATTTTATAGGTGCAGTCGTCTTCACGGCTTTTTGTAGTACGCTTAAGTAAAGCATTTATTCTAAGTAGCAGTAGTTCGTTGTCGAATGGCTTGGCTACATAGTCATCCCCACCTGCATTAAATCCTGAGACCTGGTCGTCTTTCATGTTTTTAGAGGTGAGGAAAATAATGGGTATATCGTTGTCAATTGCCCTGATCTTTTTGGCTATTTCATATCCATCTTCTTTAGGTAACATCACATCAAGAATGACCAAATCAATTGGTTGATTTTTGAATTGCTCCATTCCTTCCTGCCCGTCATTTGCGGCGTGTACTTCGTAACCTTGAGCTTCTAAAGCATCAGTTACCATTGTGGCTTCTGCAGGATTATCCTCTACTATTAGTATTAATGTTTTTTCTAACATGGTATTCAGCTTTCGTTGGCTATTTTATGGTAATATAACTGTCCTTATTCAAAGTTAAATGAAAAAATTTCTACTAAATTACGAAAAACTTATTTTTTTTAACAATCCTTTAACATGGATTTGTCAAATTTCTAAAGCCATTGGTGTAAAAATGCAATTATAGTCCCCTTTTTAAGTGATTAAATTATTCAAATATTTTATTAATTTTAGCTTCATCAATAATTTTTTGGTGATCGAATGCCAAATTGGGAAGTTTTTCCAGTAAAAACCAATCTGCTTTGGCAGCATCGTCCCCGGCCTGAGCTTTTTGAGCAATTGAAGTTGAGATTTTAGCGTAAAAAACCGTACTTATTGTTCTTCCTCTGGGGTCTCTGTTAGGTTCGGAGTATGTTTTGAATTGCTCCAGATTATTAACTCTCATCCCTGTTTCCTCTTTTAGTTCCCTTTTTGCAGCATCTTCCAGTGTTTCATTCGGCTCAATAAAACCTCCGGGAAACGCCCAATGCCCCTGGAATGGAGGTTTCTTGCGTTCAATTAACAGAACTTTTGGGTCTGTTTCATTGGTGAATAGAATTATATCAACCGTAACTGCAGGTCTTGGATATTTATAACTGTAGGTCATTAATATTTTTTCTTGTCAAAATTCTCTTTACGTGATTTTCTGTACTGAATGATAGCAAAAATAATTACTACCAAAGCAGCAGCTGCAGCCAGATATGGAAAAAATGTAGGCATATTAGTCTTTTTTAATTTTTACGGCAGTTCCATAAACCAAAATCTCCGAGCAGCCCTGCATCACCTGCGATGTCATAAACCTGATATTGATCACGGCATTAGCTTCCAGCTTAGCTGCTTCATCATTCATGCTTTGAAGGGCCTGCTCACGGGCGTAGGCCATTAATTTGTTATAATCATTCACTTCGCCTCCTACAAGGTTTCTGAGGCCTGCAAAAATATCTCTCCCCAAATGTCGGGCCCGCACCGTATTCCCTCTAACAATATCGAGGCTTTCTACAATGGTATATCCCGGAATATGTTCTGTATTTACGTTTATCATGGCGTTATATTTTAAATCGCTTAATCACTCTTAAATGATGGGTATAACGGTTGAGTGATTTGTTATATATTCCCTGATGATCGATTGAATCTATTCTGACTTCACCCGAAGCATGCACAATTTTTTTGTCTTTGGTTAAAATACCAATGTGGGTAATTTTTCCCTCCTGATTATCGAAAAAGCATACATCGCCCTCTTTTGCTTCAGATAAAAAAGCAATGGTTTGCCCGTAGCTAACCTGCTCACTTGAATCACGTGGGAGTAAATAATTCCACAATTTAAATGTGTTAAGTACCAGTGCGGAACAATCAATGCCCATAAGGGTCCGTCCTCCCCATAAGTAGGGCGCCCCCATTAAAGATTCGGCAATTTCTGAAGGTGTCTGGTCGATTTGTGTGTCACCATTTAAAAGTTGGTAGCTTTGGTCGCCTATTTTACCTTGTCCATTTTTCAGAAATGGAAGCGTGCTCGAAATTGATATTACCAGCTTTTTATTATCAATGTTTATGATGCCATAAGGGGTTGTGAGTTTGGGATGTTGGATAGTATTGAGCGATCGGTATTCTTTTTGTGAAATATTCTTAAGTGTTTTTATGTCGACCCAACCCAGGTACTGATCAAGGTCGGTATACACAAAAAACCACGATCCTTTTTGATCTATAATTTTGCAGGTTTCCCCAAAAAGCATTTGAGTTACAAGTTCCGATGATTCTGCTTTCTCGGCCCTTACGGCTATCTGGCTCAATGTACATACGCCATATTTCATGGTTCATGGTTTTAATAAGGTGTTATTACAGCCTTGTAAATGTACGTGCTATCATTTGTAAATGCAAAAAAATAGCCGCTCTTATGCTATTTCATTGTTGACCTGAATAATTATATCTGGTGTTGAATATCATTTTTTTTTCTGAAAAAGTTGGTTATTTTTGGGAACAATAAGATGAAGGTCATTTTATTATGAAAAAGATTTATTTCCCCGGTATGTATTACTTCGCAATTGCCATCAATGTGGGATTTCAGAAGCGTTTTGGTGGACTCTAATACCGGAATGTTATTTTCCCCGGTCTATCTTTGAAAATAAATCAATCATAAATTAAAATATAGTTCGATGCAAAAACTTTTATTGGGTGACGAGGCTATTGCTCAGGCTGCGATAGATGCTGGTATGTCTGGTGTATACGCCTATCCAGGGACACCCTCAACCGAAATAACAGAATATGTGCAGGCCAGTAAGCTTGCAGAAGAGCGAAACATTCATAGTGATTGGTCAGCAAATGAAAAAACGGCTATGGAGGCTGCGCTCGGTATGGCATATGCCGGAAAACGCAGTATGACCTGCATGAAGCATGTTGGACTGAACGTGGCTGCTGATAACTTTATGAATGCTGCAATTACAGGTGTTAATGGAGGTATGGTGGTTGTCGTAGCCGATGATCCATCAATGCACTCTTCACAGAATGAGCAGGATTCAAGGTTTTATGGCAAATTTGCTATGATCCCGGTATTGGAACCTTCAAACCAGCAGGAAGCTTACGATATGACTTATGGCGCTTTTGAATTGTCGGAAAAGTATAAAGTTCCGGTGATGATCCGCGTAACCACTCGTATTGCACACTCAAGAGCTGGTGTAATTACAAAAGAACTTAAACCACAAAACAATCAGTCACTGCCATCTGATCCACGCCAATTTGTATTATTGCCCTCAATAGCACGTAAACAGTATAAAGTATTGCTTGGCAATCAGGATCATTTTAATGCAGAGTCTGAGAATTCGGTATATAACCACTATTTTGAAGGTGAAGACAAAAGCATGGGAATTATAGCCTGTGGTTTGGGGTATAATTATCTTCGCGAAATTCTTCCTGAAGGTGATTGTAAATACCCCGTACTGAAGGTTACTCAATACCCATTGCCTGAAAAGCAGGTGAAACAAATCGCAAATGAGACGGAGAAGCTTCTCGTTATTGAAGAGGGGTATCCGATGGTAGAGGAAATGATTAAAGGATTTTTAGAAAAAGAGCCTGTAACAGGCCGTTTAGATGGAACCTTACCTCGTGACGGTGAGTTAAATGCTGATATCGTTGCAGCGGCATTAGGTATTCAAACAGGTAGCAAAGAGAGTAAAGTGCCTGATTTTGTTGCTAATCGTCCGCCAAGCATGTGTCCGGGTTGTAGCCATATTGATGTGTACAATGCACTTAATGAGGCGCTTGCCCCATTCGGACAGGGCCGTGTGTTTTCTGATATTGGTTGTTACACGCTGGGTGCACTGGAGCCATTTAATGCCATAAATACCTGTGTAGATATGGGTGCTTCGATAACCATGGCCAAAGGGGCAGCTGATGCTGGTTTGGTGCCTGCTGTGACTGTAATTGGAGATTCAACTTTTACGCACTCCGGTATGACCGGCCTGCTTGATGCCGTGAATGAAAATTCACCGATCACTGTCATAATTTCTGACAATGAATCTACATCAATGACAGGCGGACAGGATTCATCAGCGCTGGGTCGTCTGGAAGCCATTTGTCAGGGGTTGGGTGTTGATCCCGAACACATCCGGGTGCTAAATCCGATAAAACGCAACCATGACGATATGGTTAAGGTAATGCAGGAGGAGTTTGATTATGATGGACCTTCGGTTATTATTCCACGTCGTGAATGTATACAGAAAGCTGCACGTCGTAGGAAAATGGAAGCCAAACAAAAAGCAAAAAGTTAAAAATCCTAAAATCTGAATATAATGAAAACTGATATAATATTAGCCGGTGTAGGTGGACAGGGGATCCTCTCCATTGCTGCTACACTAGGTGCTGCAGCCCTTGAAAATGATTGGTACCTCAAGCAAGCTGAAACCCACGGTATGAGCCAACGCGGTGGAGCGGTAGTGTCGCATCTGCGTATTTCTGATGAGCCAATTTACTCAGACCTGATTCCCAAAGGAAGTGCTAACGTAATTATTTCTGTGGAGCCCATGGAATCTTTACGATATGTAGATTATCTTTCAGAAGACGGCTATCTGGTAACCAACACAAAGCCGTTTGTGAATATCACAAACTATCCGGAAGAGAAAAAGCTTATGGATCACATACAATCGCTTAAGAACGTTGTAGCCATTGATGCCGATCAAATTGCGAATGACTTAAAAGCACGCCGTAGCTCAAATATTGTAATGCTGGGAGCTGCTGCACCATTCCTCAATATGGATATTTCTGTGCTCGAAAGTGGATTGAAACAAATTTTTGGATCGAAAGGTGATGAGATTGTAGAAATGAACATGAAGGCACTGCATGCTGGCTATAAGTTTGCCATGGAAAATAAGTAGTTAGTGCCTGCAAGAAAACTCCAATAACTGCGTTATGACCATTTTGAAAACAGTCACTTACGAAAGTAAACTCCTTGATTTTCAAAATGGTCAAGCCTTGTTCTTGAAGTTTTATTACTAGGCACACCCAAAAACAGGTAGTTTTCTTGCTGAGACTAGTTGGAAATGAAACATAAAAAACCGGCGCTCAACTCTGAGGCCGGTTTTTTTAGTTTTATTTAGCAGTTTGGTGGGCGCTATTATCCAAAATAGTCTCTCATGCGCTCAAATATGCTTTTTTCTTTCTTTTTGGGTTGCGGTTTAAAATTATCAGATTCTTTCAGCTTCTCAATAATTTTGCGCTCTTCGCGGCTGATTTTTTCAGGCATCCAAACGTTAATCTGAACTAACATGTCTCCACGTCCGTAGCCATTAACCTGGGGGATGCCTTTGTTTCGAAGTCTGAGGATTTTGCCAGATTGTGTGCCCGGGTCAATTTTGATTTTAACCTTGCTTTCTACAGTCGGAATTTCGGCGGTAGTGCCCAGTATAGCATCTGGCATGCCAATGTAAAGGTTATAAATCAGGTCGTTGCCATCGCGTATGAAATCTTCGTTTTCTTCTTCTTCAATTACTACCATCAGGTCCCCGGGAATGCCACCTCTGCGTGCTGCATTACCCTTGCCATTGACATTAAGCTGCATGCCTTCGGTTACACCTGCCGGGATTTTTATGCTGATTACCTCTTCATCTTTTACAATGCCTTCACCGTAGCAGGTTGTACATTTATCTTTAATGATTTTTCCTTCGCCACCACAAGTGGGGCATGCTCCCGTGGTTTGCATTTGGCCAAGAAAAGTATTAGAAACTCTTGTAACTCGGCCACTTCCGTTACATGTGTTGCATGTGCTGAAAGCGCCGTTTTTTGCACCAGAGCCGCTACAGGTTTTACATTCGGTGTATTTTTTAACTTTTACCTTTTTCTCAACTCCATTGACCATTTCCTGGAGTGTTAGTTTAACACGAATGCGAATGTTTGAGCCTTTATTTACCCTCTGTCTACTACGTCCACCGCCAAATCCTCCGAATCCGCCAAAATCGCCGAATCCAAAGGCATCTCCAAAGATATCGCCAAATGAACTGAATATATCATCCATACTCATGCCGCCACCGCCGAATCCACCGGATCCTTTGACGCCGTCATGGCCAAATTGATCGTATCGTTGTCGTTTAGTGTCGTCACTTAATACCTCATAAGATTCCGCTGCCTCCTTAAATTTATTTTCGGCTTCTTTGTCATCCGGGTTTTTGTCCGGGTGATACTTAATAGCCATTTTGCGGTAGGCTTTTTTAATTTCTTCTTTTGAGGCATCGCGTGAAACACCTAATACTTCGTAGTAATCTCTTTTACTCATAATCCTTACTTTCTGTAATTGCGCTGCTTATTCTCCAATGACAACTTTAGCAAATCTAATTACCTTATCGTTAAGTTTATATCCTTTCTGAATAACATCTACCACTTTCCCTTTCAGCTCTTCTTTAGGTGCAGGGATTTTTGTCATTGCTTCGTGCACATCTGTGTCGAATTCCTGGTGCATGGCATCAATTTCTGAAACACCTTTTTGCTTAACGAATTCTTTAAATTTTTGGTCAATTAACTGCATCCCAGCCTTAATGGCATCTTTATCTTCGGCAGCTTCAATGGTTTCAATTGCCCGGTCCATATCGTCAATAACCGGAAGCATATCTTTCAATACATCTTCACCTGCTGATTTTAGTAAGTCAGCTTTTTCTTTGATGGTGCGTTTGCGGTAATTGTCGAATTCAGCCTGCAATCTCACGTAGCGATCGTTTAATTTCTCAACTTGCTCGCCAAGCTCCTGTATTTTTTCTTCTTTAGGATCTTTTTTCTTTCCTTTTTTGTTGCCTTTTGCCTTGCTGTCTTTTGTCGATTTTTTATGATCTTTTGTTTCCTCTTCTTTTTCAGAAGATTCTTTATTTTCGTCTTTATTATCTTCTACAGCTTGTTGTTCTTCGTGGGTTTTGGATTGATCCCTGGCAGAAGTTTCTTGTTTACCATTACTGGCTTGTTGCTGCTTTTTTTCTTCTTCTTTTTGCTTCGATTTATCTACCATAATGATATCTTCTTTGTTTTAGTACCATTGCAGGTTATCAAAAGCCCTGCCAAAGCAAAATGCTTTTGTCATCTTGTCAGAAGTGGTAAGAAATGGCTGATTTTAAGAAGTTAGGTGACAAGCTGTCCCGTTTGCAAAACTCGATATTTTTTGGTTATTTCACTTGATTATTTCACAAATTAAAAAGCTATGAGAACTATTATCGCCATCGTTATGATTACTATGGGGTTAGCCGCCTCGGCCCAGACCTTGCCCCACAAAATGACCAAAGCCGAGAAAAAAATAATGCCCGTTTATCTGGAGAATATTCAATCCAGGGGAGAGACCACGCCTCCTGAGTTTCCGGTGAGAGCTGCTGCAGAGTGGGAAGAGATGCAGGGTGTGGTAATATCCTGGCAAAGCTTTCCTGGTATATTAACTGAGATTGTACGCCACAGTGTCGATCAGGGAAAGGTTTATATCGTAACTACTAATTCTTCCTCAGTTTCTTCGACCCTTACAAGTGAGGGAATAGCCCTGGATAGCGTTGTTTTTCTTAATGAATATGCCAATAGTATATGGATTCGCGATTATGGACCCAGTAATGTTTACAAAAATAATGTTGACTCATTGATATTTGTAGATTGGATTTACAACCGTCCCCGACCTGATGATGATGCAATTCCGGCTGCCCTTGCCAATGAGATGGGTATTCCTTTGTATGAAAATACCACTGAACCATATGATCTTGTCGGAACTGGTGGTAATTTCATGAGTGATGGTTTTGGACTTGGGTTTTCTTCAGAACTTATTGTTGAAGAGAATCCCGGACATACAGAGCAGGAAGTACGGGATATTGTGCAGGCTTTTATGGGGATTGATGAGTATGTGCTTATGGAAACATTGCCATACGATGGAATACACCACATTGATATGCACATGAAGTTGCTCGATGAGGAGACCCTTCTGGTTGGCCAATACCCCGATGGTGTGGCTGATGGCCCGCAAATAGAGGCAAACCTGCAATATGTATTAAATAATTACCAAACCGTTTTCGGAACACCATTTAATGTTGTACGCATACCGATGCCACCCGATGCGTATGGTAATTATCCCGATGATTGGGGCGATTACAGAACATATACAAACGCCTTAATTTTGAATGAGCTGGTGTTGGTTCCGATATATGGCGCTGATACCGATGAAGAAGCATTGAATATTTATCGTGAGCATATGCCGGGATATGAAGTTGTGGGAATTGACTGCGACGATATTATTGGCCTGAGTGGAGCAATTCATTGTATTACACATGAGCTCGGTGCTCATAATCCGTTGTTGATCTCACACCGAAAGCTGAAAACAGCGGATGCCGTAAGTCGAAACCATGAGGTTACCGGTTATTTTGAACATAAATCAGGTATTGAGAGTGCAACTGTAATGTATCGTACCGATACAACAGCCGCTTTTACCCCTTTAAGCATGGCCCAAAATATAGATTCTACAGAGCTTTGGCATGCACAGATTCCCGTTGAGGCTAAAGCCGACTCTGTAATTGTGCAATATTACCTGAAAGCAACCGCCAACAGTGGAAAAGAACAGGTTAGACCAATGACTGCGCCTGAAGGCTACTGGACTTACAGCCTTGATACTGCTGGCAATATGCTGCCGGTTGCTAATGCCGGTGCTGATCAATCGGTTGATGCCGGGACAGTTGTTCAGCTTGATGGAACTTCATCATACGACCCTGATGGAGATGATATGACCTATAGCTGGTGGACCAATGCTACAATAGATTTAATTGGTGAAACTACAGCAACGCCCACATTCGATGCTCCGGAAGTTACAACTGATACTACATTGCAGGTTTATTTAGAAGTAGCCGATCAGGTTGGTTCATCTGAAACTGATACAGTAAATATTACTGTAAATGCCGGCATATCTGTTAAGGAGTTAAATGCAGCCAAATCATGGAAAGTTTTTCCAAATCCTGCAACATCTGACGTACTTATTGCGTTTGATGAGCAAACTCCAAATATGGTTCGCATAGTAAATGCAAACGGCGGCGTTGTAATGTCTGAGCCATTATCTGGTAGTAGTATTTATAAATTGAAGACTAATAGTTTTACATCGGGCTTGTATTTAGTACAGGCGATATATGAAAACCACGTTTCAACAAAAAGATTAATCATAAAATAAAACAAATAATTTTAAATGACGCTATTTATAATTGTTATCACTGCAGTTGTATCTGTATATGCTTTTCAACGACCCGAGATTATGTACAGATATAACTTTTCACCTTACCAGGTTATAAAAAGAAAAGAGTATTATCGGTTATTTTCACATGCGCTTTTGCATGTAGACTGGATGCATTTAATTATTAACATGCTCGTGCTCTATTCTTTTGCAAATGTGCTTATATTCTTTTTTAATCATTATTTTGCTTTTATGCCCGCCGGCCTGTTATTCCTGATCTTTTATGTGCTGGCCATATTGGCATCGAGTCTGGTGAGTTTGTTCAAGCAAAAAGACAATTATAGCTATAGTGCAGTAGGGGCATCTGGTGCCGTTTCTGCTGTGGTGTTTGCATGTATATTTTTTGCACCGCTGGAAAAAGTACTGTTTTTTGGCGTATTGCCCATACCCGGGATTGTTTTTGGAATTGCTTACCTGGCGTATTCATATTATATGGGGAAAAAGAATGTAGATAATATTGGTCACGATGCACACTTCTGGGGTGCAATATTTGGATTTCTTTTCCCGCTGGTACTTGAACCACGTCTGATAAATGTATTTTTAAATCAATTGCTTAATTGGTAATTTGTTGATTAATGAAAGCAAGAGCCGTTTTTTTCGATCGTGATGGTGTGATCAATAACAATGCAAACCATTACTATGTATTCAGACCAGCTGATTTGGAGCTGAATCCCGATATAGGGCAATGCATCCATAAAATTAATGAGGCCGGTTATAAAGTTATTGTTATTAGCAATCAGGGTGGTATCTCAAAGGGGCTTTATGATTCGGTAGATGTGGAAACTGTACATGCTGAAATACAGCGGCAGTTGCAGCATTATAATGCCAAAATTGACGACTTTTTTTATTGTCCGCATCACGATAAGCTTGAAAAATGCCTGTGTCGAAAACCAGATACACTTTTGATTGAAAAGGCCGCTGCCTTGCATAATATAGATTTTTCCACTTCATTCCTAATTGGTGATAGTCAACGAGACATTGAAGCAGGGGAACGTGCAGGTATTAAAAGTTTTAAATTGGAAGCTAATACTTCAACGATAAAAATTATAAATCAGATTCCTGATGTAAATTAGTTTTTATGGAGCTTAACTATCATTGGTTATGTGTTGATGGTGAGTGGGTTAGGCGAGAAGTTGCTTTACCGGTTCAAAATCGTGCTTTTCTATATGGCGATGGTGTTTTTGAAACCATGCGCACATTAGGAGAAGATATAGTTTTTGCTGAAACTCATTTCGAACGACTGGCTAATAGTCTGGATTTGCTTGACATTCCACTTCATACTGATTTGCAGATTGATGGGTTGCGAAAGCTGGTAGCCCGGTTCATTCATAAAAACAAATGGTACAAAGGTGCAAGGTTAAGACTTACGGTTTATCGGGTAGGAGCGGGCAGATATACTCCTCAAAATAATGAGTCGGGCTTCTTGCTTGATGGTGAGCCTTTTGATAATGAGCCTTTTTATCCCTTTGTGGGAACCGGTAAGTTACTTACTGCATTTTCGGAGATGAAAAAACCTTTGAACAGACTGGCATCTTTAAAGACTACAAGTAGTATTTTTTATGTACTTGCAGGTAAGTTTGCTAAAGCACACGGGTTTGATGATTGCTTTATAATGAATGAACGGGATGACATTATTGAGACAGTGAACTCAAATGTTTTTTTGGTTGCAGGTAACCAGGTTATTGCGCCCGGTGTGTCTAACGGTGCCCTGGATGGCACTATGCGAAAGCAGGTACTAGATTTATTAGCTGATACAAATTATAAAATAACGGAGCGGGGCATTAATGAGGATGATTTACAGAAAGCCGATGAGGTTCTGTTAACCAATGCTGTGCAGGGCATCAACTGGGTAAAAGGATACAAAGAACGACGCTATTATCATCGCTTTGGTGCAGAGCTGTCTGAAAAGTTGAATTTGAAAATTGTAAATCGACAATTTTAGTTCCATGCCGGATTTTCCGGTACGTTCAGCCATGGTTTAAAGGCCTCCCCGAAGTGGGCCACGGTATTGTACCACATTCCGGGGTCGTTATCGAGAATTTCGGTGTTTTGCAGGTTTGTAATTTTCCAGTAATTATTATCAATTTCTGTTTCCAGTTGCTTTGGTTTCCATCCTGCATATCCTATGAAGAATTTCACATGACGCTGATCAACGAGGCCCAAAGAAACCAGTTGCTGGAGTTTTTTGAAGTTACCACCCCAAAATAAACCATCATTTACCTCCTTTGTACCTTCGATTTGTTGCCCCAGGGTGTGTATAAAATGCACCGAGTTGGTCTCCACTGGTCCGCCAATAGATATGTTTGTGTCAATATTCGGGAAGTCTTTCATTAAATCACTCAAAGCCATTTTTACCGGTTTATTTAGAATGAAGCCCACTGTACCCTTATCGTTATGCTCTGTAATGAGCACGACAGATTTACTAAAATGCGGATCTCTGGAAAATGGCTCTGAAACCAATACCGATCCTGCTTTTATCTTTTTGGGGTCTTCTTTGAAACTAAATATGTTGGTTTTAGAGTACATAACTGTCTATTTTTTCCAAAATATTAACAAACTTTATTCCACTTCTGTTTAAATTGATATGTGTAAATTAATGTATATGTTTGTTTTATATTTGATTATACGATATTATGCAGTGTGGGTTGTGTGTGACAGAATGTCACTTTTTAAACTCTCTAACCAAAACAGCCAAAGCAGAAGCACTGTGCCGTAAACAAACCAGATGGTGCCCTGGGCATGAATAATTTCAAAGGATTGTGGGTTATGATAATTACTTATGCCAATAATTGCAGCCCGCAATACGTTGCTGAATTCAATAATGATAATTCCCAGGAGTATGAACCAGGATTTATTTATGGGCTTACCAGGGCTGATTAACAGAAATACAGAAAACCAAATGATTTGGCGATAGCCCAGACAGCCAAATGCAAAATAAATTCCATTCGACTTTGTAAATAAAATGCTTGGTTCCTTCAAAGTAACTTCATAGCCATTGACCTCTATTATCGAGGCAGTGATGGTTGCAAGTAAATTGCTAAATCCTTCGGTAAAAGCTGTGTCTTTTATGGGAGTCGAAAAGAAGGGGAAATCCATTAATAAGGCAGAAGCAATGGCTCCGGCCAAAAAAGCAAATGCTATACGCCAGTTAAAACCTGACCTCAGGTAATTTTTTATTGTTTTTGTTCTATTCAATATAGGTTTTCATTGGTTATTAAAGTGCAGTTAAATATAATGTTAAAATTTGTG
>Ga0102940_1001113_pt1 | contig 17721 bp, 18 predicted proteins | sample SalPonR2_C_D1_MG_FD_78215 | JGI IMG/M metagenome (GOLD analysis project Ga0102940, IMG submission 78215) | Salt pond soil microbial communities from South San Francisco under conditions of wetland restoration - Salt Pond MetaG R2_C_D1_MG | ecosystem: Environmental > Aquatic > Marine > Intertidal... | reverse complement strand
GATGTTCTACGATGAACATAATCCACCGCATTTTCATGCCGAATACTCAGGCAGAAAAGCTTTATTTGATTTTGACGGGAATGTGATTAAGGGGAGCCTTGCTTCAAGAACGGCAACCAAGCTTGTACGTGAATGGGTTGATCTTCATGTGTCCGAACTTGAAGAAGCTTGGACGATGGCAAAAGAAAGTAAGGATATAAAGAAAATTGAACCGTTGAAATAGGGATTATATGATGTGGAATATGAATGACGTGATAAAGATTAATTATAGAGGAGATTATACTTTCCATGTGGTTTTTGATAATGGGATAGCTGGAAATATTGATTTATCTGAGTATCCCGATAAAGGCCCAATATTTGCTCCTTTAAAGAACAAGAACTTCTTTAAACAAGGAAAAATAGAAGGCGGAACCATAGCTTGGCCAAATGGTGCCGATATTGCACCTGAAACATTATACGAAAAATTAAGTCGCTAACAGGTTAAAGGACAGGATCGAACAATTTTCCCATATGCTGGTGCTGTACTGGCCCCACCTGATTGACCCGGAAAGAAGATTACTGGGCAAGGTGCATCCCATGGGACGCAAAGATCTGCCCCGGCAGGGCATTTTTGCCACATGCAGTCCGGCCCGGCCCAATCCGGTCCTGGTATCTGCGGTCCCGCTTCTTGAACGAACCGGCAACACCCTGAAGGTCAGAGGTCTGGAAGCGGTGAACGGCAGCCCGGTCATCGATATCAAACCCTACACCGCCTCTTGTTGTGGTGCGGAAAATGCCACGGTTCCAGAATGGATGGCGCAGCTGCACAGGCAGATGGATCCGGGCGGGGCCTTTGCCTAACGTTGTGTGAAAACCGCATTGACATCCCATGTCCCTTGTATTGCAAAAAAGGCAGTATTGCCGAATCCGCCGAATGCTGATTTAATTTGCATTGTGGCATACAATTTTATATTCTTTATTGATCAAAAGAAACAGTATATAAAAAGTCGGTTCCATGATTGAATCCACAGAAAAAAAATACAGGTCAATTTACCATGCGCATCCAGATGCGGTCATTCTTGTGGACAGTGAAACAAAAAAAATGCTGGATGCAAACGATGCCGCGTTTCATCTCTATGGTTATGATACGGATGAGTTTCTTTCATTGAAATTCACAGACATATCCCTGCGCCCTGATGAATTGGCCCGGAAAATCGAAACCAGGAAAAAAGGCCAGGCCCAGACCTTTTTAATGCAGTATCATCAGAAAAAAGACGGGACCCTTTTTTATGCGGCCATTGCTGGAAATTGTTTCGATTTCTGCGGATGCCGGGCTTGCTGCGTCTCTGTCCGCGAAGTGGATGAGCCCGGTCATTTCAGAAAAAAGGCTGTTCAGAACAACGGACTGCTTGATTTGATCGTGAACGGATTCAATGGGTTTATTTATACCGTTTCCAATGATTACAAGATCGAATTCATCAATGATGCCCTGATGGATCATATCGGATATAATGCAACAGGAGAGCATTGTTACCAGATCATACACGGACTTGACGCGCGGTGTCCCTGGTGTGTGGGGGACAAGGTGCTTTCCGGAAAAACCGCCGGTTTTGAATATAAATGTCCCAAAAATAATCGCTGGTATTATTATGTGAGTACCCCGCGACTGGATGAAAATGGACAGGTGACAGCCCAGCAACTGATTTCCATCGATATCCATGAAAGAAAACGACATGAATTCCGGCTCATGGAAAATACCGATGACTTGAAAAAAGAGATCCGGCTGTTGCGGTCCGCAGCGATCACCCGCTACGGTCTGGATAATATTGTAGGGCAGAGTCGGGAAATGCAGCGTATTTACAACCTGATTCTTGACATCGCCTCTTCGGATGCCAGTGTATTGATTTCAGGCGAGTCCGGTACAGGCAAAGAACTGGTGGCCCGGGCAATTCATAATATGGGTAAGCGAAAGGAAAAACCGTTCTTTCCGATCAATTGCGGTGGAATCCCGGATACCCTGATCGAAAGTGAATTTTTCGGCTATCGAAAAGGAGCATTTACCGGGGCCGGTACGGATATGCCCGGTTTTCTGGAAAAGGCGGAAGGGGGCAGTATTTTCCTGGATGAAATCGCGGAGATTAATCTGGGCATGCAGATCAAACTCCTCAGGGCGATTGACGGTGACGGCTATACACCCATCGGCAGCAACCAGTTGATCAAACCGGATATCCGGATTATCGGCGCGGCAAACAGGGACCCGGACCAACTGGTGAAAGACGGTCATATGCGGTCGGACTTTTTTTTCAGGATCAACGTGGTTCCCATTCATCTGCCCCCTCTCAGGGACAGAAGAGATGACATTCCGCTGCTGATATATCATTTTCTGCGGAAATTCAGCCCGGGTGACGCTATCCCGCATATTCCATCAGATGCGCTGGATAAGCTTGAAAAATATGACTGGCCCGGAAATGTCAGGGAGCTTGAAAATATTATTCACCGGTATGTTATCCTGAATCGCCTGGATATTTTTGATTCCTTGGGGCAGAAAGTACAATGGGATACCCGGTTGACCCCTGCTGAGTCATGGAAAAGCCCAAAAAACAGCAGCCTGCGGCAGCAGGTTGAGCAGTATGAAAAACAGGTGATCACCCGGTGCCTGCAGGACAATCAGTGGCAAAAAAGCCGGGTTGCGACTATCCTGGGAATTAATCGCAAAACCCTGTATTACAAGATCAACAGCTACCAGATTACACAATTCTGACAAATACCCCATCCGGGGTATTGATACCCCAACGCATGAAAACGTTTTGATTCCAAACGATTGCCCGTTTGATTGTCGTTCAGCTGGGGTGATTATGCCCCACGGCCCCGGAAGATAAAGCATTCTTCACATTATAATACTTTGTAAATTCAGAAACATACAGTCCTGATCCACTGGGCATGCATGTTGCAATCTCTATTTTAATGTAACATGGTGATGCAATTTATCAAAGAAAGGGGTGAAATGATGGATGCAAAATTTAACGGCATTATTTTTTTGATTTCTTTTTTAGTGCTACTTGCAGGGCCGGTATTTGCCAAAGATGCTGATAAATGCTTTTCAACAAGTCTTCACCACACCGGGGAAGGCATGCGATACTGGTATGAGGCCAAAGACGGTTTCATGGCCATCACCGGCACGCCCTATAAAGAGCTGGGATGTAAAAGCTGCCATGTGAAAAGTTGTAATGAATGCCATCTTGAGAAAACAAAAGATGGGATGGTCTATTCATTGAAAACGGCCAGGTCCAGCCAGACCTGCCTGAAATGTCATTCCCGCGAAAAAGCCACGATCAAGTACGATGAGATGTTTGACTGCAAAGGGGCACATGCCTGTGCATATATGGGATGTGTTGACTGCCATACGGCGGAAGAGATCCATGGTGATGGCACCGCATATCACAGCATGAGGCAGCCCGGGGCCATGCATGCCGCATGCACGAATTGTCATACCGTGGACACCATGGATTATCCTGCAATTCCGGAAACAAAATCACATACGGTCCATAAAGGAAGGCTGGCCTGTAATGCTTGCCATGTTCAGAACACCATTTCCTGTTACAACTGTCACTTTGGTGTGCTGGCTGAAACCAAGAGCAAACCCGACAGCTTTGCCAAAAGAATAAAGGATTTTCTGCTTTTGGTGAAATACAATGATACATTTACCAGTGGCACAATGCAGACCCTGGTGGGCAGGAACAATGAGCCTTTTATTACATATGTTCCTTATTTTACACACTCAATTATGACCCAGGGCAGAAAATGTGAACAATGCCATGACACCGAAGCCGTGAATGTGATGGCATCCATTGAAAAATTCAAACCAGTAATTTTCAAAGATGGGGAACTGGCGTTTTATAAAGGGGTAGTTCCATTGTCACCGGATCTCCTGGAATGGATATTCCTTGAAAAAAAAGAGGACAAATGGGTGCCGTTTGAACCCACACAGGAACCTTTAATCCAACTGGGCGTTTATGCACAGCCATTTTCCAGGAAGGAACTTAAAAAAATGGCCGAAAAACAGGTGTATGAATGAAGAACAGACAATCGGCAAAAATAACTTAAAAATGGTTGACTTTAATTATAAACACTGTATTATGTCTATTTGTTTCTAACTTTCCGGCATTGATCAAGATTTATTCTGTGATTTATTCTTTAAAGTGCGAAGCAAATTTTTTTTATTATTTTTATTTTTTTAGGAGAAAGCCAACATGGCCAACGGTACAGTAAAGTGGTTTAACGACGCAAAAGGATTTGGATTTATTGAACAGGAAAACGGTGGGAAAGATGTCTTTGTGCATCACTCAGGCATCAATGCCATGGGTTTCAAATCTCTCAACGAGGGAGACCGGGTTTCCTTTGACATCTCCGAAGGCCAGCGTGGACCGGCTGCGACAAATGTAACCGTGGAATAATCACCACGCTTATATAGTCTGACCCAAAGCCCCTGGATGGTTCGCCGTCCAGGGGCTTTTTTATGGCGGGCCCGGGTTTGGCACTCCGATAAATTCAGCGGCAGTGGTGTTTGCCGGATCGAAAAAAAAGGCTGCCGGAGTCGCCACCTGTTCAATACGGCCGTTGGCCATAAAGGCGATCCGATCTGAAATTCTCTTTGCCTCTTTGAGGTCGTGGGTGACATGTACGGTTGTCACGCCCATTTTTTTCAGGATATCATGCAGCTCTGTGCTTACATATTTTGCCGTCCGCGAATCCAGGCCGGAAGTCGGTTCGTCCAGAAGCAGCGTTTTTGGAGAAGGTGCCAGCGAACGGGCCAGGGCAACCCTTTTTTTTTCGCCACCGGAAATCTGATGCGGGTAGCATCCGGCCAGATGACGGATCTGCATCAACTCCAAAAGAAATGATATTTTTTTGGCCGTGACGTTCTTTGGATATCCTTGCGCCTTCAGACCAAAGCCGATATTCGCCATCACGGAAAGATGGGGGAAAAGGGCCAATTCCTGAAACAGGTAACCAACCCCTCTTTTATACGGAGGGAGAGGCTTGACATCGACACCATCGATTAAAACACTGCCGGTATATTCCTCAACACCCGCAATCATATTTAAAAGGGTCGTTTTTCCGGCACCTGTTTCACCAACAATGACAAAATATTCACCATCTTTGATCTTAAGATTCAAATTGCGGCAGTTCCGTATCGTTACGTTTCGAAGTTGAATCTCAGGCATTGTCAGTCCAGTCTCCTATCAATTTTTTTTCCATTACGCCCAAAATTTTTTCAAAAAATAAGCACATCAGGGAGAGAACAACCAGGCTGGACATAATGATATCCACCCTTATCAGGCTTTCTGCTTTCATGATAAGGGCTCCAATTCCTGTGGGGATGGCCACCATTTCCGCAGCAAGAACCATACGCCAGGCCATCCCTGAGGAGAGTTTCAAGCCAGTGAATATCTGCGGCGCGGCATTGGGAAGAATCACCTGAAAAAGTATCCGTTTCTCTGATGCCCCAAGGATATGGGCGGCGCGAATCATCTGCGTATCCACACTGCGTATGCCCGCCGCAGTGTTGTAGCAAAGCGGAAAAAAAACACCGATACTGATGATGGCAACAGGTAATGTCTCATTGATGCCGATCCAGAGCATCAACAGGGGCAGCCACCCAAGTGCCGGTATGGGATACAGCAGGCTGATGATGGGGGACAATGATTGATAAATCTTTTCTTGCCAACCCATGAGCATGCCGACTCCTATGCCCGAGACCGTTCCTATACAAAGGCCGGCAAGCACCCTGCCCAAGGTACTTGCAAGATTTTTCATCATCACCCCGCTTTTGAAAAGCGCCGCCATTTCCAGGAGTACCGCGCTGAAAGGGGGAAAAACTGCAGAGCCTGCAAACGGGCCGTATCTTGCAGCAAGCTCCCACAGAATGAAAAACAGGATCACTGGAACAATTTTCCACAGATTCAGATTACGGAACCTGCCGTTTTTACAAAAGGCCATTTTTTCATACCTGCTTCAAAAAATGCAGATCCAGCATCATATCTGCTGAAAAGGATTTTTTGATATTTCCCAACCGTACGGCATTATCGATGGTATATTGAAACTGCTCTGTGTCGATGGAATTGATATATTCAAGATTCTTCATGGAGCGGGCAATGGATGCACTGGATACCCTAAGTTCACTTTCATTTTCCAGCACATCCGCTAAAGGCGTATTCCGGGCTTCAAATGAGAGATAGCGGGCCGCCAGATCGGCACTTGCAACCGGATTCTCATTCATCCATACCGTTGCTTTTTTTGTGGCCCTCACCAGCTTATCTACAATATCAGGATTTGCCTGGATCAGTTTCTCCCTGGCTACGAGAACACTGCCAATCATGTTCGGCCATACATCTCGGGCGGTCAGCTTCACAGAAAAACCGTCACGTTCGGTCATCGTCAACCAATGATCCGGAAGAAACACCGCGTCCAGCTGGCCGGTTCTCAGGGCAAAAATCGATTTGGGAGGATTCATCCGTCGCACCTTTGACAAGATGGTCTGCTTGTTGAGATCATGCTGTTCCATGACACGGTGCATAAGCGTATCCGTTGCCGTGCCCTGTCGCAACGTACCGATCCGGATACCGGGTTTTTCAAGATCTTCAATAGACTGTATCTTCTCGGGGTTGACAGCCAGACCATATCCGTAAAGGTGGGTGCCGCACAACACCTTTATCGGGACTCCGGCATTGGCATGGGCATTTATGGCGGGAATAAGACAGATATAAGCGACATCAACATCACCCCTGGTCAGCCCCGCGGCCAGAGATACGCCTGTGACGTAGCTTGCATAGGTCGTGTAACAAAGCCCTGCTTCTTTATAAAACTCTTTTTCTATGGCCACATATGCCGGCACCGCGTGGCTGTTAAATTCCACCGCGATTCTGATGGGTGTACCGGTTCCGGCCGCCCGGACATTCACAGTGAAGTAAGGGGCCGTAAGCAATGCAGCCGCTCCTACTGCGGATTTAACGAGGAAGTCACGCCGGGTAAAAGTCCTTTTGATCGTATCCATTTTTCTCCTTTGAAAATACACATTACCATGAAGTGAAACAGATTGAAAAAAGGGGGCATCCTTTCTTGATCCCACGTTACCCGGCACAGGGGCAGAAGCGATGATACCCATAAAGTGCGGCAGGTCCGGCAACAGTGACACCATAAAAAACAACCGGTTTTTTATTCAGAAAATAACCGATCGTGCCGTTGACACAGGTGGAACCGGTAGCAACAATGATATCTCCCCAGGACAATACATCTTCGGTATTTTCCGGTCCTTCGATTGTCACACCGAAACGATCCACGCCAATATTGTCTTCATCCAGGTCGATCACACGCAGCATGAACGATTGCGACAATTGTTCAAGCATTGCCGGTTGAAACCCCACGAAAGCAATTTTCGGATTTTTGAAATTTTCCCTTATAAAATCAGGCATTTGTTCCGCACAGATTTTGGGATCCCTGTCCCTGCAGTGAACCGTATTCAAGATCCTGCCGGCTTCACGCATAACGGCATTAAAGGTTGCAATGAACACTGCACGTTCGAAATTGGTCTGCAGATCGAGATCCATGACCGCTTGCAAAGACCCTTGAAAATTTCCCGGCATGTCTGTAAACGCATGGCCCCGGGAATCCCGAAAAACCGCTTCCACCATCACTTCCTTGCCCTTGAGAATCGGAAAATCGGTACGGTCCGGTTTGCCGATGGCTTCCTGGGGTGAAAGCGGCCTTGCCGAAACAACCTTTACCATTTCATCCATCATTTGACCGGCCATTGCATGCAATTCAGTTTTCAGTCTTTTGTAATATTCCATCTTCTTTTCTTGAATTGTTTTTTGGATTATCGATAGTTATTTGTTTAACAAAGATGTCCGCTGCTGCTGTTTTGCGCATCTGTTTTTTATTCATACCTGTATTTCATCACCTGTTGTCCGGGTATCAATTCCTCTCAAGCTGGCCAGAGATTTGCGATAACCGGAACTGCAAATCACCTTGCGCAACGCTGCGATACGCGGATCGAACTCCAGATATGCCGGATAGCATAAGTCGAAGGTCTCCTGACTGACCTGGAGAAATGCAAGCCCGGCCTGTTCTGCAGTCAGGTGATGCTTCCCAAAAGGCAGGAGATTCCTGGAATGGATGCCATGCCCAGGCAATGGTACCATCCCTTTTATCGCCAAATAATTCCTCAACCGTACAATCCAGGGAATGCGCCAAAGCCAGCGCCGTATGCACAGACGGCACAAGCGCGCTGTTTTCGATAGCAGCAACGCTGGAACGCGAAATACCTGCCCGGCGGTCAAGTTCAGCCTGTGACCAACGCTTTTTTGTACGGAATCTCCGTAAAACTGACATGATCGGTCTCCCATTCCTTTGACAGGATTCCTAACACAACGTCATGATACTGTCAACGGTTATGTGGTTTGACCTGAAGCCCCTGAATGGTCCGTGGTCCAGAGGCTTTTTTTATGCCCGGCCCTGATGCTGCAGCCGACCGGAAAATGGGCCGGCCAGGCAGCCGGAGAGAGGACCGAACTGCCGGGTCTGCGTTTTTCAATGAGCTGATGATCACCGGTAATCAGAACCGCTGCCGGCTCTGTTGCCAGAAGTGCCAGAGATGTGAATCATGAAAATCCGGGAAGATGTGATCTGTATCGGCAGGGGGATCCCGCCAGATGGCATTGGCAGTGATTTCCATCAGAATCTGTGCGATATCCGGATTCAATCGCCATCCATTAACGATCCGCCGAGAAACAGAAAATGCATAAAAAAATTTACCCGTGATCCCAAAGATGGTATAACCCGGCAGCATATCGGATAAAGATGCTGTTAAACAATGGTACATATCGAATCCGGTGCCGCTTTATGCAAGCAGACTTTCAGCATTCGGGAGCAACATGACCATGCCGGATACAGACAAACTGGAACAGGTACAGCAGTTTCTTTCAGACACAGCCTGGGTAGCCACTCCTTTTTCTGTCTCTTTTCTGGCGGCCGGGGAATACAATGCCAACTATCTGATTGCATCGGGTGTCCGGCAGTATGTGCTGCGCATCAACCATGGCAGCCAGCTGGGTCTGGGAGATGACCAGATCTCGTATGAATTCAATGTACTGACAGCCCTGGCGGATTCCGGGGTAACCCCGAAGCCCCTGGCCTGCCACCCCAGGCCCGACCCATTGGGAGGCGGCGCCCTGCTCATGGAGTTCCTGCCGGGCTGTCCCCTGGATTACCGCCGGGATCTGGAAAAGGCCGCCCGCATCTTTGCCCGGATACACACAGTTCCTGTACCGGACGGCCTGATTGTCCAGGCTGACCCGGTATCTGCCATTGCCGAAGAAAGCTTCGGCCTGCTCCACCGGTTTGCCGACCATCCCCTGAAAAAGGAGCAGGCACAGATCCTGTCCTACCATGACACCATTCTGGCCCTGGCTGCAAAGACCCGGCATCTGTTTGAAGCAGAACCCTTGTGCCTGGTGAACACCGAGGTGAATTCCGGCAATTTTCTCATCAGCCCGGACCGGGCCTGCCTGGTGGACTGGGAAAAGGCGGTGATTTCCTGCCGTTACCAGGATCTGGGCCATTTCATGGTGCCCACCACCACCTTATGGAAAACCGACATCGTTCTAACGCCGGCAGAGAAAAAAACCTTTCTGCAGACCTATCACCGGCATGCCTGCCCGGATATGCCGTTTGCCGACCTTATGGAAAAAACCCGGGTAATGGAACAGACCATCCTGCTGCGGGCCCTGTCCTGGTGCTTCATGGCATGGTACGAGTATACGCAGACCGACCGGCCCATCCAGAACACGGGCACCTTTGCCAAAATCACACAATACCTGGCTGATATTCCATGGATCTTGCAGTCCGCAGCGTAAGCAAACGCTACAAAAATCACACCATAATAGAAGACATCAGCTTTGATGTGGGTCCCAGGGAACTGGTCTCCATTGTGGGGCCCTCAGGGGTGGGCAAAACCACCCTGCTCAAGATCATCGCCAGACTGGATACCCCTGACAGTGGCCGGGTAGCGTATTCTGAACCGTTGAGCAAAAAACATCCGGTGATCATTGTTTTCCAGGATTATGTGCTGTTTCCGTCCATGACGGTGAAAGACAATATCGGGTTCGGCCTGAAGGCCCGGCACATGGGAAAAAAACAGATCACGCAGCAGGTGGACCGGATGCTGGCCTATTTCCAGTTGGCCCGCCAGGCTGACCAGTATCCGGCCCAGCTGTCTGCCGGGCAGAAGCAGCGGGTGGCCATTGCCAGGGCCATGATCGTCAACCCTGCCGTGCTGTTGCTGGATGAACCCTTTGCCAACCTGGACCGGAACCTGAAAATGGAAACCGCCCGGTTTATCCGCAGCACCCAGCAGGAGTTCGGCATTCCCACCATCAGCGTCACCCATGACCTGGAAGAGGCTTTTGCCATGTCCGACCGCATCGGGGTGCTGCTGGACGGGCGGCTGCAGCAGTTCGACACCCCCAGACAGGTGTATTTCAACGCTGTTTCCCAAAAGGTGGCACAATTTCTGGGACCGGTGAACCTGATTCCAGAACATCATCTGTCCCTTTTCCGGGGCAGCCGGGATACGGCTGCCCCGGCATCAGGCAGCCCGGTTATGGCCCGCCCGGAAAACCTGATCATGGCAGAAGATGCCAACGGCCCAGGCCGCATCACAGACAAGACCTTTGCAGGCCATTACACCGTATACACCGTGGCCGTAGAGGCGCACGCCTACACCGTATACAGCCAGGATGACCGGTTCCCTGTCGGAGACCGGGTGACCCTGGAAATAACCTCCTATTAACAGACCTTTACATAATAGACTGCGGTCAGGTGCTGCCCTTTCAGCCGCCACTGGATATTTTCTATAGCACCCATGCCCTGACAGGCACAATAAAGGATGAAAGCTGTTAGCGTTTAGCTGTTTGCTGATGACTGAGTACTGACAGCTGAAGGCTTTCATATAAATGGATTGTGTATCACAAGGACTCTGGCAGGGAGCCCCTGGAGGTGTGCTGTGACAGGACCGTCAGAGCCGGAGGGGGCCTGATCGGACATGCCGGGATGGTTTTCAGCCAGATAGCGGGTTGCCGTACTAAATTGTTCTTATGCAAAGAGGCCCCCGCAGGATCTCGGGCCGGGCACAGCACACCTCCAGGGGCGGACTTGGGACCGGGGCACGCCATGAAAAGAGTGAAAAATTGTTGCACTTATGACACATATCCAGGCTCCAGATACAAATTTACTTCCCTCTTTTGCTGTGCTATGGTGCATGCACACTGTTTTTCAATGTGTGACGACTCTGGCAGCCGCCCTGTCTGAAATGACGGGCCGATTCACCGTGTAAGTTCTGACCGTTTTCTTCGACAGAGCTTAGGCAGAACCAGTAGAAACAGGAAACCAAAAGGAGGTATTATGTCCCGTAGAGGCACAATTTTTTCCATGATGATGATCGTTTTATTGCCTTCCCTGCTCTCGTTTGCCCTGCCGGCCCGGGCATCCGGCGAGGCCCTGCTGGAAATCCCGTTCGAACAGATCCAGGACCAGGCCCGGGGCACACAGGTCAGGTGGTATATGTTCGGGGGATGGGCCCATGTCAACACCTGGGTGGACACCTATGTGGCAAAAGAGATGAAAAAGCGCCATGACATCGACCTGGTGCGGGTACCCATGGATGCCGGGGTGTTTATCAACAAGCTGCTCAATGAAAAAGCTGCGGCCAAGCAAACCGGCAGCATCGACCTGCTGTGGATCAACGGGGAAAACTTTAAAAACGCCAGGGAAGCAGACCTGCTGTTCGGCCCTTTTGCCGGCAGCCTGCCCAATGTAAAAAAACATGTGGATCCGGACAGCATCACCCATGATTTTGGGTTTCCTGTACAAGGATATGAAGCGCCGTTTGGCCGAGCCCAGTTTGTGTTTGAGTATGACACAGCCCGGGTGCAGAATCTTCCGAAAACCATTGCTGAACTCAAGGCATGGATCATGGCCCATCCCGGACAGTTCACCTATCCCCAGCCCCCGGACTTCACCGGCTCCGCCTTTATCCGCCATGTTTTCTATGCCGTCACCGGGGGCCATGAACAATACATGGCCGGGTGGGACCCTGACCTGTTCGCCCAAAAAGCACCGCTTCTCTGGGACTGGCTCAATGCGATTGCCCCCTTTTTGTGGCAGAAAGGCCGGACATATCCCAAAGACAGCGCATTTTTAGACACCCTGTTTGCCAGGGGTGAGGCGGCATTCAGCATGTCCTACCACCCGCCCCATGCCCAGAATCTGATCCTGCAGGGTGCCTATCCCAAAACCGTAAGAACCTTTGCCTTGGAAGACGGCAGCATATTCAACACCCATTTCACTGCCATTCCCTTTAACGCCCCCAACAAGGCCGGGGCCATGGTGCTGGCCGATTTCCTCATCTCCGTGGATGCCCAGCTGTCCAAATATATCCCGGAAAACTGGGGAGATTTTCCCGCCCTTGACATGAACCAGCTGTCTGTAAAGGACCGGAAACGTTTTCAGAGCGTGGATCTTGGGGCCGCCACCCTCAAACCAGGTCAGCTGGCAGCTGTGGCAGTACCGGAAATACCGGCAGCCTATCTGGAAGCTTTGGAACAGGGCTGGAAGGAACATGTCCTGGACAGATAACAGGGCCGGCAGACTGGCTTCAGGGCTTGCCCCCCTTTTGCTGCCCTATCTGGTGCTGTTCTGCGGCGGGGTGATGTTGACCATCTGCCAGTCCTTTGGTGTTTTCACCCCCCTGCCCCATGTAGGCGATGCCCTTGATGCCTATGTCAAAATCCTGAATGACCCGGCCTTTTTCAGCTCTTTTGGTTTTTCTTTAGGGGTGGCCATGGTATCTGCGTTCTGCGCAGTGGCAGCCGGCACCTTTTTTGCCTACCAGGTCTGGCAGCTGCCGGCAAAACTGGCCAACGCGGCCCTGATCTATAAAATCCCTTTGATCCTGCCCCATATTTCCGTGGCGTTTGTGGTTTTGGTCTTCTGGAGCCCCTCGGGCATCCTGCCCTCCATTGCCCATTCTCTGGGGTTTATCCAGACCATGCAGGATTTTCCCAATATCTTGTATTCCGGATGGGGGGTGGGCATGGTCCTGGCCTATACCCTGAAAGGCACCCCCTTTGCCATGCTGCTGGTCCTGGCCCTGCTGGTGCGGTTTGATGTCCGGCAGATCCAGACAGCAGCCATGCTCGGGGCATCAGGGGTGCGGATCTTTTTTTCCATTGTGCTGCCCCGGATGGCACCGGCCATGCACACCAGTTTCATCATCTTGTTTTTGTATGGTTTCGGTGCCTTTGACATCCCATTCGTCTTGGGAGAAAGCCGGCCGGGCATGCTGAGTATCCATGTGTACAACCTGTATTTCAAGCATGACCTGGCCAGGCGGCCTGAAGCCATGGCCATTTTGACCATGATGTTCTTTTTTGCCGTCATCTTCATCATTGCCTACGCCAAAACCGTCCAGCGCCTGGAAAACGGGGTACGAAAATTATGAAGCATATGGTTACACTGCTCCTTCTGGCACTGTTTTTTGCCGTACCTGCCGGGGTGCTGGTGCTCATCAGCCTGGCACCGGGATGGCGGTTCCCAAATGTCTGGCCCGCAGGATTTTCGTTTTCCGGCATTGTCTTTTTCCTGCAGCAAAAAGAACAGATCTTTTCTTCTCTGGCCTCCTCTTTTGGGTTTTCCCTGCTCACGGTGGGGGTCACCTTTTGCATGTGCCTTGTGCCGGCCGCGGTGTTTGCCAGAAACGATTTTTTCGGAAAAGCGGTTCTGGAAGGGCTCCTGCTCACTCCGGCACTGGTACCGCCCATGACCTTTGCCATGGGGCTGCACTTTTTTTTCATCAAACTGTCTCTGGCAGACACCCTGCCCGGTGTGGTGCTGATCCTGGCCATATTCAGCTACCCTTATATGTTCCGTGCCCTTGTGGCGGGATTCCAAACCATGGGAGAACACTACCGCATCTGTGCCCGCAACCTGGGAGCAGGGCCTTTTTCCATACTGTGGCAGGTGGAACTGCCCCTGCTCATGCCGGCGGTCATTGCCGGGGGCAGTGTGGTCTTTCTGGTGGCCTTTTCCGAATATTTTCTGGTATTTCTCATGGGCGGCGGCCGGGTGGCTTCCTTCACCGGTCTGCTGATGCCGCTTCTGTCCTCTTCCAACCGGTCACTGGCAGCTGTTCTGACCCTGATTTTTCTGCTGCTGCCTGTGGCCCTGTTTTTACTCCTGGACCTGTCTTTAATGCGCAGCTTTCGCAAAAAAGGCATGGCCTGACCCAGAATTCTGCCCATCCCTTCGGACGAATCCGGACACCTTTATTTTCAGGGCAGCAGTGGTTGTAAATATGGTTATGAATCCTGTTCATATCCGGCCATGAAAACAATGCGTTATACATCTTTGTTCAAGATATGTTATGGTGTGGACAAGGTCGGAAAAGATCAACCATTCAAGCCAAGGAGAGCCGGGAATGAAGCTATCATTCAACCATGAAACCTGTTCCGGGTGCAGGGCCTGTGAACTGGTGTGTTCATTGCAGAACCTGAAAATCATCAATCCGTCCAAAGCCATGCTGCGGGTGACAGCCCGGTTTCCCGAGCCCGGCCTGTATGACGTTCGTGTATGCGACCAGTGCGGGGAATGTGCCGATGCCTGCCCCACCGGGGCGATCCATCTGGTCAAGGGGACCTGGCGCATTGATATGAAAAAGTGCGACGGGTGCCTGGCATGTGTGGATGCCTGTCCCAAAGATGTGGTCATGGTGGATGATGACGGCATGCCCTACAAATGCATCAACTGCCGACAGTGCGTGGAGGTGTGTCCCCGGGATGCACTCAGCTTCAACTAGAGAAAACACGGAGGACCATCATGTTATACGGATACGCAGGACACACCCTCAGGATCGACCTGAGCAGCGGTAATATTGAAAAAGAGCCCTTGAAACCGGAATGGGTGGACGAATTCATCGGGGGCCGGGGGTTTACCGCCAAAATTATGTACGATGAAAACCCGCCCGGCGCAGACCCCTTAGGGCCGGACAACCGGTTTGTCATTGCCATGGGGCCTTTGAGCGGCCTGTTTCTGCCGGCATCCGGCAAAACCCATTTTGCCGCCAAATCCCCTGCCACCGGCGGATACGGTGACAGCAACATGGGGGGCCATTTCGGGGTGACCATGAAATATGCCGGGTATGATGTCACCATCTTGACCGGCCGGGCCAAAGATCCTTCCTATATCTTCATTGACAACGACACGGTGGAGGTCCGCTCTGCAGGACATTTGTGGGGCAAAGGCTCCACTGCGGTGGAAGAGATCCTGAAAGACGATCTGGGGCAGGCGTTTCAGATTCTGACCATCGGCGAGGCAGGAGAGCGCATGGTCAATTTTGCCTGCATCTCCCATGATTTCGGGCGCCAGGCCGGCCGCACCGGCATCGGCGCGGTGCTGGGATCCAAAAATATCAAGGCCATTGCCGTGCGCGGCACCAAAGACATCCCGGTGTTCGACCCCAAGGGCCTGCTCAAAAAAGGCAAGGCCACCTATGCCGCGTGCCGGGAAAAACCCGGGTTCAAGGGCTGGACCCCGGAAGGCACTGCCGGCATCACCAACTGGTGCAATGATGTGGGGGCCCTGCCCACCCGCAACTTTGCCACCTCCCACTGCGATTATGCAGACAAGATCAACGGCAAAGCCATCCTGGACGAGCTGAAAATAACGGACAAGGGGTGCTTTTCCTGCCCCATCCCCTGCGGCAAGTACGGGCTGGCAAAGACCAAAATGGGCAGCAAATATGTGGAAGGCCCGGAGTATGAAACCCTGGCCCTGGTGGGCAGCAACTGCGAACTGGCCGACATCCATGCCGTGGCCCATGTCAACTGGGTGTGCGATGAACTGGGGCTGGATACCTGCTCGGGCGGTGCTGTCGTATCCTTTGCCCTGGAATGCTATGAAAAAGGCCTGATCTCACAAGAACAGATGGGCATGGACGTGAAATGGGGGGACCTGGGTTCCATCGTCCATATCCTGGAAAAAATCGCAAAAAGAGACGGCATCGGAAACATTCTGGCGGACGGGGTGCAGAAGGCCGCTGAAAAAATCGGGGGAGACAGCGCCAAATTCGCCATCCATGTCAAGGGCCTGGAATGGACCGGATATGAATCCAGAAATGCCCCGGGAATGATGCTGGGCTACATGACCGCGGATGTGGGGGCCCACCACAGCCGGTGCTGGGTTTTGGGATCGGATGTGGCCAATGCCGTGGGCGGCAGCCAGGATGCCAATGTCCATGATCTCATCTCCCAGGGTGCGGATTTTGAAACAATTCCCAAGGCAGACCACAAAAACGTGGTGCCCCTGGTGCTCAAGTCCCAGCACCTGCGGCCGGCTTTCGACATCCTGGGTACCTGCCGGCTCCAGTACATGGAGATCGGCCTGGAAACCCGGTATTACGAGGAACTGTATTATCACGCCACCGGAAAAAAACTGGACTTCAACAAAGACCTGCTGCACCTGTCTGAAAAAATCTGGCATTTGAACCGGATGTTCAACAAAAGAGAGATCCCTGATTTCGGCCGAAAATACGATTATCCGCCCCCGCGCTTTTATGAGGAACCCATCCCGTCCGGTCCCAACAAGGGCCACCTGGTGGAATTCTCTGTAATCGAAGAAATGCTGGATGCCTATTACGCGGCCCGGGGCTGGGATGCCAACGGGATTCCCACAAAAGAGACCCTGGAAAAATTCAACCTGGCCGTGGAATGATCACCATCACTTTGAATATGTCCGAAAGCCTGCTGAGCATCCTCCGGGATACCGGCAGGCCCGGACAGCAGACATGCCGGATCCGGTTGGAAACAGGCGCTTCGGTCCGACAGGTCTTGCTGAAACAGGGCATCAGCCCCCTGCTGGTGCCCATGATTTTTCTGGACAACCGGAAAATTTCAGTGGATACGCCCCTGGAAACCGATGCCGTCCTGACCCTGCACGGCCCCCTTGCCGGGGGGTGATATCACTTCAGGCGCTGATCTATCTCTCCATTCCCATAGCCATTTCCATGTTCAAAATTTCAACCGGTATTGAACAGCCCCATGCAGGTGTATACCCTCCCGGCAGACTGTGTTCCTTAAAGTGTTGACACGGCCTGTTCATTGTAATATACAGACTGGAAACCGGATGGCCGGAGCCATCCTGCAGACCAACATATCAGACAGTTTACATAAACAGGCCATGAAGGCCCTTTGTCCTAATAACCATAACAGGACCCGGGTCTTCATGGCCTGTTTTATTGGAGGACCGGGCATTAATCACAAAAGGAGAAAAGATGAAATTAGAAAGACACATTGGACTGAAAAACATCCAAACCACCTGCCTGGCCTGTGTATTCATTATTTTCAGTTACTTGCCCGCACTGGCCGGTGAACCGGGCCCCATCCAGATGGAGGAGATGACGGTCACTGCCACCAAGACGGATGTGGATGCGGCCCTGTCCCCTTCCACCATGTTTTCCGTGGACCGGGAGGACATCGACTTCCAGCCGTCCCATTACATGAACAACTTCGGGGAATTCATCCGTGACGTTCCGGGTGTCCACGTGGCCCAGTATTTTCCCTGGGGACCGCCCTGGGTACACCTGCGGGGCACGGGTCATTTTCTGCAGCGCAGTGTCTACCTGATCGATGG
>Ga0102940_1001109_pt1 | contig 17767 bp, 16 predicted proteins | sample SalPonR2_C_D1_MG_FD_78215 | JGI IMG/M metagenome (GOLD analysis project Ga0102940, IMG submission 78215) | Salt pond soil microbial communities from South San Francisco under conditions of wetland restoration - Salt Pond MetaG R2_C_D1_MG | ecosystem: Environmental > Aquatic > Marine > Intertidal... | reverse complement strand
CGATCCCGGCGCCCAGATCCAGAAATCGGCGCCCGTCATCCTCGATCAGCCAGCTACCCTCACCTTTGACGAAGGTCAAAGGCGCACGGTTATAGGTCGGAAGGACAGACGGGATCATGGATGTATCCTTTGTTCAAGAAGCCCTCTAGGTGCCGCATGGCACAGGCTAAGTCAATCATTGGGGGTTCGGTGGCGCGGCATGCGCCATGGATCAAAGGCGAAGGGACGTCAGGCGCGGAGGCGTCGGCGTCGGGTCTCGATATATGTCACGCATTTGATCATGGCGGCGGTGTAGCGCGATCCTTGCCGCAAGGGAAGGCATTTTTGAATGCCCCACTTTGGACTTGTCCAAACCCGCGAAAAAGATCACTCCATGCCCATGTTCACGCCCCAAGCCCAGAACCCCGCCCTTGCCGCCGGCCTCACCGTGCTGGCCGCGGCCTTCGCGGCGGGCACGACCCTGCTTGCCAAGGCTTTGGGAACTGGCGTGCTTGGCCCGGAAATGCACGCCCTGCAAATCAGCTTCGGGCGCTTTCTTTTCGCCTTGATAACGATCTCTTGCGCGGTGGCCGTCCTGCGCCCCAAGTTCACCCGCCCGCACATTCGCCTGCACGTCGGGCGCTCGGCGCTAGGCTGGGGCGGGGTGACGCTGATGTTCGCGGCGGCGGCCTTTATTCCGCTGTCCGACGCCACGGCCATCAGCTTTCTCAACCCGGTGTTCGGCATGCTTCTGGCCATCCCTCTCTTGGGGGAAAAGGTCGGCCCGGTAAGGTGGAGCGCCGCCGTCATCGCCCTTGCCGGGGCCGCGATCCTGACCCGCCCGGGTGGCGAGGCGATTGAACTGGGCGCGGTATTGGCCTTGTGTTCCGCGCTCTGCCTCGGCGCCGAGCTTATCTTGATCAAACGCCTCTCAGGCCGCGAAGCCCCCATTCAAATCCTATTCATAAACAACGCCATCGGCCTTTGCATCGCGGGCGTGGCAGCCAGCTTTGTCTGGCAGGCCCCGACCCCGGCGCAATGGGCGGCCCTTGCCGGCATCGGCGTGCTCATGGCTGGGGCGCAGGCCTGTTTCGTCAACGCCATGGCCCGCGCCGACGCCAGCTTTGTCGCCCCCTTCTTCTATGCCGCCCTTGTCTTTGCCGCGCTCTATGACGCCGCCGTTTTCAAGGTACTGCCCGATGGTATCTCCATCCTTGGGGCCTGCATCATCCTTACCGGCGCGGGCCTGCTGGCATGGCGCGAGGGGCGCGTGCGTGCGCCTTTCCCCGCCCCGCGCAAGTGACGCAACGCCAGCTTTGACAAACACAGCCCGGATTTGGCTTAATCCCCACCCAAGGGAGGAGCCATGCCGCTCAACGTTCTTTTGCCAATGGTGGTCTTTGGCATCGTGGGGATCGCGGTGCTCTTGCACTATATGGGATGGTCAAAACCCGCCACCTTGGCCGATGAATCCGCCGCCCGAAAAGCATGGCTAGAAGAATTCCCCGACGACCCGCCCAAGCGCGTGGTGCTGAGCCATGATCACCACGCCGCCTTGATCGACACCGAAAAGGGCCATGGCGTGGTCTGGCCCATGGGGGCCGATACCACCGCGCGCTACCTGACCGATGCCAAGATCACTCGCACCACCAAGGGCCTGCGCATCGACCTGCCCGATTACACCGCACCGCGCATCCACCTGACCTTGGACACAGACGAGGCCAACCAATGGCCCGACCTGATGGAGCATTCCGCATGACCGACCAGATCACCTTTCCCGATGTCGTAAGCTGGGCCGTGCCCTTCTTCATCGCCGCCATCCTGATCGAGGTCCTTTGGATCGCCATGAAAGGCAAAGGCGGGCGCTATGAAACGCGTGACGCGGTGACCTCGCTGATCATGGGCGCGGGGAACGTGGCCTCGGGTATCCTTCTGGGCTTTGTGGCCTTTGGATTCTTCATGGTTCTATGGGCGCTTACCCCGCTCGACCTCGGCACCTCGTGGTGGGTGATCGCGCTGTGTTTCGTACTGGACGACCTGCGCTATTACTGGGTCCACCGCTTCGGGCACCGGATCAGATGGGTCTGGGCCAGCCACGTCAATCATCACTCCAGCCAGCACTACAACCTCACAACCGCCCTGCGCCAGACATGGACAGGCACCTTCACCTTCATGATGATCATAAGGAGCCCCTTGATTTTGCTGGGCTTTCACCCGGCCATTGTGCTGTTCTGCGGCGGTCTGAACCTGATTTACCAGTTCTGGATTCACACCGAGGCCATCGGCAAAATGCCACGCTGGTTCGAGGCGGTGATGAACACCCCCTCGCACCACCGGGTCCATCACGGGCGCAATGCCCGCTACCTGGATGCCAACTATGCCGGGGTTTTCATCGTGTGGGATAAACTGTTCGGGACCTATGTCCCTGAACTGGAAGAAGAAAAACCGGACTACGGCTTGGTCCACAACCTTGGCACCTTCAACCCGATCCGCGTGGCCTTTCACGAATGGATCGGCATTTTCAAGGACGCCACGCAACCCGGCATTACATGGCGCGACCGCCTGAACTATTGCATCATGCCCCCGGGGTGGAGCCACGACGGAAGCCGCGATACCAGCGAAGAGATCAAGCGCAAGTATCTCGCCCACAACCCCGAAAAGCGCGGTTCACCGGGGTTTTGACAAAACACCACCCCACAACAGATGCACCGCATGACCGGGCTTGACCCGAACGGCGACCTGTGGCCGCATGGCCGCCACGTTCCAACCTCAAGGAGTCCGCCATGCCTGCCCCCGGTGAAAACCTGCGCATCAACCCTGAGCGGCTTTGGGACAGCCTGATGGAGATGGCCAAGATCGGCCCCGGCGTGGCAGGCGGCAACAACCGCCAGACCCTCACCGACGAAGATGCCCAAGGCCGCGCCCTGTTCCAAAGCTGGTGCGAGGCGGCCGGCGCCAGCATGGGGTTGGACCAATTGGGCAATATGTTCGCCCGCCGCGAAGGCACCGACCCCGACGCCCTGCCGGTCTATGTCGGCTCGCACCTCGACACCCAACCGACGGGCGGCAAATTTGATGGCATCCTTGGCGTGCTGGCGGGCCTTGAAATCCTGCGCACCCTCAATGACCTGGATATTCGCACCAAACGGCCCATCGTGGTGGTCAACTGGACCAACGAGGAAGGCGCGCGGTTTGCCCCGGCGATGCTGGCCTCCGGCGTCTTTGCCGGGCTGCACGCTCAAGACTGGGCCGAAGACCGGGTGGATGCCGAGGGCAAGCGCTTCGGCGATGAGTTGGACCGCATCGGATGGCGCGGCGACGAAGCCGTCGGCGCGCGCAAGATGCACGCCTTTTTCGAACTGCACATCGAACAAGGCCCGCTCCTTGAGGCCGAAGGCGTCGATATCGGCGTGGTCACCCACGGCCAGGGCCTCCGCTGGACGGAAGTGACCCTGACCGGCAAGGACAGCCACACAGGCACCACGCCCATGCCCCTGCGCCACGATGCGGGGCTGGCCATGGCGCGGGTGATCGACCGGGTGGAACGCATCGCGCTGGACAATGCCCCCCGCGCCGTGGGGTCGGTCGGCCATATCGAGATCACGCCCAATTCGCGCAACGTGATCCCCGGCAAGGCGGTCTTTACCGTCGATCAACGCTCTCCCGATCTGGAGGTTCTGGAGGCGATGGTGGCGCGGATGAAAACCGAAGCCACCGAGATTTGCGAGGCGATGGACGTGGATATCGCGTTCACGACAGTGGGCGGCTTTGATCCGGTCACCTTTGACCCGGGATGCGTTGCGGCCCTGCGCGCGGCGACCGAGCGATTGGGATACAGTCACCGCGATATCATCTCGGGCGCAGGCCATGATGCCTGCTGGATCAACCGCGTGGCGCCAACGGCCATGGTCATGTGTCCCTGCGTCGGCGGGTTGTCTCATAATGAAGCCGAGGAGATCACCCGCGATTGGGCGCGTGCCGGGGCCGAGGTCTTGATGCATGCCGTGGCCGAAACAGCAGGTATCGAGGGCTGAGGTCAAGACACGCAAGGCCGCCACATTCTCGCCACAATAGCCGGTGTTGCGACGGATCAAGCCCGCTCCACTAGATATTGACAACCAGCAGCGCGCTTATCAAGAATTTCCAGTTAAATGAGTACTTTAAACAATTTCGCGGCTATGCTACTCTCTTCGTAATAATTTTAAGCCAGTCGGATAACCGGCGGCGAACGAGGCAGAAAAAGAGTAGTTCCATGAAGGCTCGGAGCAGTCAGCCGATCCGTTGGGGTCTGGTGGCCCTGGCGACGATCTGGATGTTGATCATCGTCCCATTGAGTGCAGTAGCGGCGCCTTACGCCGCCTTGGTGATGGATGCGCGCAGCGGCGAGGTCCTGCACTCGCGCAACGCCGACACGCGATTGCACCCCGCATCCCTGACCAAGATGATGACGCTCTATGTCGCCTTCGAGGCCGTGGAGAACGGCGAGATCGGCCTCGACACACCCGTCCGCATCTCCAATCACGCCGCCAGCGAACCGCCCAGCAAACTGGGCCTTCGGGCGGGTCAAACCATTCGATTTCGCTATTTGTTGCGCGCGGCTGCGGTGAAATCGGCGAACGATGCGGCGACGGCCATCGGCGAAGCGATCGAAGGCTCGGAAGCCAAGTTCGCCCGCCGCATGAACCGAACCGCCAAGGCAATGGGCATGACGCGCACCACCTTCAAGAACGCGCACGGCCTGACCGAAAGCGGCCACCTGTCGACCGCGCGGGACATGACCCTTCTGGGGCGCCACGTGTTCTACGACTATCCCGAATACTACAATCTTTTCTCGCGGATTTCGGCCAATGCCGGGGTGAAAAAGGTCTATCACACCAACCGCCGCCTCCTGCGCAACTATCGCGGCGCCGACGGGATCAAGACCGGCTACACCCGCGCCGCCGGCTTCAACCTGACCGCCAGCGCCGAACGCGGCGGTGAGCGTATTATCACCACGGTGTTTGGCGGGCGATCCACGTCGACCCGCAACGCCAAGGTGGCCGAATTGCTGGACCTCGGCTTTCGCCGCGCGCCCAGCCGCGTGGCCCTGCACAAACCCCGCCGCCCGGCCTACATGGGCAAGGTCGGTGGTGGCACCCCCGGCGGCTTTGGTAAAAAGGTCCGCCTTGTCGCAGCCGCCGCCGTCAAGAAAAGCCTCCGGCCACAGGCCCGCCCGGTGCCGGAAACCGCCCCTGCGGTGATCGCCGCCAAGGACGATATCGAAAAGGCCATCAAAGCCGCACAGACCGCCGATGTGGCCGCCGTTCTGCAAGAGGCCCAAAAGGTGGAAACCGCAGACCTGCCCAAGGTGAACCCCGAAGCGCGCCCAAAGGATCTCGTGCTGGCCAGCGTACAAGAGCCAGCCGAAGACCCTGTGCAAGAGGTCGTCACCCGCATCTCCACCTCGGGCGGGCGCAACTGGGGCATCAACGTAGGTCGCTATCCCAGCCAATACAAAGCACGCAAAGTACTGTTGAAAACAGCCCTGAACGAGATGAGCACGCTGGACGGATCGTTGCGCAAGGTGGTCAAACGGCGTTCGGGGTTCGATGCGAACTTCATGGGGTTGAGCCGCGAAACCGCCGATCTGGCCTGCCGCCGCTTGCAGGCCAAGCAAGTCACCTGCTTCATGATCGAACCCGGCGGCGGCGCCTGAGGCGGACGAGGCACTTCAGGGGGCTTTGCCCCCTCGGCCTACGGCCTCACCCCCAGGATATTTATAAACAGAAGAAGTAAGGGATCCTTAACCCTGGCTCGATATTCTTGGTTTGCGGCACAGGCAGGGATGCCGATGGCCGTAACAGGAGAAGACCATTATTGGTCTCGGGCGCGGGGTTGCGAACTCCGCGTCTTCTTCTGTTCAAAAATATCCCGGGGGAGTCGCCCAAAGGGCGACGGGGGCAGCGCCCCCGCTTACACAGGCCAATGGTCAGCGCTTGGGATGGTCATCATATTCATCGCTGAGAATGCGGCGAGCGTCGCCCTCGGGGTCATCGTACTGGTTGCTTTTGACCGTGTAGATGAAAAAGACAAGGCCCAAGCCCCCCAGAAACAGCGATATCGGAATGAGATAGGCAAGTATGGTCATCGTGTCACCTCAGGCGCAGCGCATTGAGTGACACGGTAATCGAACTGGCCGACATGGCCAAGGCCGCGATCAGTGGTGAGCATAGCCCCGCCACCGCCAAAGGCACGGCGATCACGTTGTAAACCGTCGCAATACGGAAGTTCTCTCGGATCCGCCGGGTAGCAGCGCGCGCCGTGTCACAGGCCGCCGCAATCGGCGAGAGATCGCCCCCCAAAAGCACGATATCTGAGGCCACCCGCGCCGCATCCAGCGCCGTGGCCGGCGAGATCGAGACATGCGCGGCGGCCAGTGCGGCGGTGTCATTCAACCCATCGCCCACCATCAGGACATGCTTGCCCTCGTCACTCATGGCCTGAATACGGCCCGCCTTGTCGGCGGGCAGGGCCTCGGCCATCCAATGGGTGATGCCAAGGCGCGTTGCCAAGGCCTCGACCGCCGGGGTGGTATCGCCGGACATCAGGTAAACCTGCTTGCCGCTTGCCAAAAGCGCCTTCACAGCCTCCTCCGCACCATCGCGCAGGCGGTCCGTAAAGGTGAAACCCACCGGCGCAGCCGCCCCGCGTTGCAGGAACGTCGCGGTTTCCGCGCGCCCCTGCGCCCCGGTCCAACTGGCCCGGCCAAGCCGCACCTCTTGCCCATTCAACAGCCCCTTCGTGCCATAGCCCGGCACTTCGGTCACATCGGTCACTTGCGCAGGGGCAAAGCCCGCCTCACGAGCAGCACGGGTAATGGCCTGTGCCAGCGGATGCGACGACCCTTCGGCCAGCGCCAGCGCCAGCTCCACGTCACGGCGCGGCAGGTCTGCCAGATTGGTCAACTCGGGTGTGCCAGCGGTCAGCGTGCCGGTCTTGTCGAAGACCACGGTATCCACCTGCGCCAACCGTTCCAGCGCGGTTTCATGCTTGATCAACATGCCACGCCGGAAAAGCCGCCCCGAGGCGGCGGTTGTCACAGCAGGCACCGCAAGGCCCAGCGCGCAGGGGCAAGTAATAATCAAAACGGCAGCGGCAATGTTCAACGCCGTGCGCAGGTCGAAGGTATAAAGATACCAACCCACGAAGGCCAAAGCCGACAGGATATGCACCCCCGGCGCATAAAGTTTCGCCGCCTTGTCAGCCAGCGAGGTATAGCGCGAGCGCCCGGATTCCGCGATGGCCACCAGATCGGCCATTTGATGCAGCGACGTGTCCTGCCCCACGGCATTGGCCCGAATGGTCAGCGGCCCGGTCAGGTTCACCTCCCCCGCCGAAACACCCTGCCCCACACCGGCAAACACCGGCACCGTCTCGCCGGTCAGGAGTGAACGGTCCAACTCCGAGGTCCCTTGGCTGATCTCGCCATCCACCGGCATCCGCGCACCGGGGCGCACGAGGATCAAATCGCCTACGGCCAACTCCGCCACGTTCACCACTTCTTCGCTGCCATCTTCGGCAACCCGCGTGGCGCGCGGCACCTCCAACGCGGTCAATTCCTCCGCCGCCGAACGGGCAATCGCCCGCGTGCGGTGATCAAGGTAACGCCCTGCCAACAAGAAGAAGGTCAGTGCAAGGGCCGCATCGAAATAGGCGTGCTTGCCCGACAACGAGGTTTCCCAAAGCGAGGTGATAATCGCCAGCAGGATCGCCAGCGTGATCGGCACATCCATGTTGAGTTGCCTGTGCGACAGCGCCGCCCAAGCATTGCGGAAAAACGGCTGCCCGGAAAAGGCGATGGTCGGCAGGGCGATAGCCGCCGAAATCCAGTGGAACAAATCACGCGTGGCATCCGCCGCCCCGGACCAGACCGAAACCGACAAAAGCATCACGTTCATCGAGGCAAAGCCCGCCACGGCCAGCCGCATCAACAGATCACGCCCCGCCTTGTCGGTCGCCGTGGCGTTCAGGGTTCCGGCGTCCAACTCATGCGCCTCGTATCCCAAGCCCTCGACCAGATGCTTCATCTCTTGCGCGGTGACATCGGGCTCGGCCTCGATGCTGGCGCGCTTGAGGGTCAGGTTCACCCGTGCCGATGTCACCGCCGGATGCGCATTCAGCGCCTTTTCGATCTTGGTGATACAGGCCGAACAGTGAATACCCGGCAACGACAGGGCGATCTGGGCCGGGGTCCGGTCCACCTCGGCCAGTGACTCTGCCGCCGGGGCGGCGGCGCAGGCGGGGCAAGCCGATTGATTGGGGCGCATGGTGGCGGTCATCTACATCAGTCCTTGATCAGCACGACCCGTTGTTTGAACTCGGTCCCGTCATCGGCCAGCGCGATCATACGAATGTTCCAGTTGCCATCTCCCAGCTCCACCGGTGCCACATAGGCCGAGCCGTTGAAGATGAACTCAGGCGTGATGTCATCCTTCACATGCGTCGCGCGGCCCACCGTGGCCTTGAGGTCGGCCACTTCGACGGGGGTACCTTCCGGGTCAGTGATGCCAAGCGTCAGGATTCCCGCCTTGTGGCGTGCGCTGATGTCCCAGCCAAGCGCCTCCTGCGCCGCTTTACGGTCGTTGAACGTCTGGCTGGCCACATAAGAGTTTTTCACTTCCAACCCGGGGAAGGTTTTGACCGCCGAGTAAGCCAACACGAGGTTGACCCCGATAATCACTGTGAAAGCGGCGACAAAACCAAACAGAACATGTTTGCCAGTAAGTTTTCGTTCGGCCATCAGTTGGACCTCCCGTTAAAGAATGTATCCTCGTAAGCGCGTTCGCCATTGGCGATATCCTCGACCCAGAGACGGACCTCGGTACGTTCATCCTCGGCAGCGTCCGACGAAGGCGGCGCAATAAGGTAGACCCGTTGCAACTTGGTGGAATCCGCAGGGACGTCCACGGTTTCATAGGGCGTACCCTCCAGTTGCAGGCGGATCGACGCATCCTCGCCCTTGACCGACAGGCGGAATGGGCGATCCTCGCCGTGCTTGTTGCGCAGGCGCACCTCATAGGCATTGCGGATCGACCCATCGGACATGGTCACGAAGGTCGGGTTGCGCACCGGTGCCACTGTCATGTCGACATCCGAGCGGATGAACAGCGCAAAGATCAGGCCAACACCCACCAACGCCCAAAGCGAGGTATAAAGGATCGTGCGCGGGCGCAGGATATGCTTGATGATCGGCTTGGGCTCACCACCCGCACGCTCCGACACTTCATCGGTCAGCGCCATATAGTCTATCAACCCGCGCGGCTTGCCGATCTTGGCCATGATGTCATCACAGGCGTCGATGCACAGCGCACAGGTGATGCATTCCAACTGCTGCCCGTCCCGAATGTCGATGCCCACCGGGCAGACGTTGACGCAGGCCATGCAGTCGATGCAATCGCCCTGCTCGGCCCCGGCATTGACCTCCTCGGAGTTCTTGCGCGGCTCACCGCGCCATTCCCGGTAGCCCACGGTCAGGGTGTCTTCGTCCATCATCGCGGCCTGAATACGCGGCCACGGGCAGGCATAAATGCACACCTGCTCGCGGGCGATGCCCCCGAAAAAGAACGTGGTGCCGGTCAGGATGGCGACGGTGGTATAGGCAATCGGGTGGGCGTTCAGGGTGAACAGATCCACCAAAAGTGTTGGCGCATCGGCAAAATAGAACACCCAAGCGCCCCCGGTGGCCGCCGCGATCAACAGCCACGTGGTCCACTTGGTCAGGCGCAGGCGTACCTTGCGCGCGTCCAGCTTTTTCTGACGATGCAGGCGCAGGCGGGCATTCCGGTCGCCCTCGATCCAACGCTCCACCAGAATGAACAAATCGGTCCAAACCGTCTGTGGGCAGGTATACCCGCACCAGACCCGGCCCAAGGCCGAAGTAAACAGGAACAACCCCAGCCCCGCCATCACCAGCAAGCCCGCGATGAAGTAAAACTCATGCGGCCAGATCTCGATCCAGAAGAAATAGAAACGGCGGTTGGCAAGGTCGATCAACACCGCCTGATCCGGCAGGCTTGGCCCCCGGTCCCAGCGAATCCAGGGCGTCAGGTAATAGATGCCCAATGTGACCGCCATGATGATCCACTTGAGGTTACGAAACTTGCCGTAAACCTTCTTGGGAAAAACAGGCTCCCTGGCGGCATAAAGGCTTGGGGGTGTGTCGGGTTGGGTGTCGGTCACGGAATCACTCCGATGTTCGCGTTCTTGTTCTAGGCTGTTCTTTCAGGCACGGGGCGGGCCAGCCTTGATTTGGGTCAAATTCTGACTCTGAAAGTGATCTATTCATTCTTGCGGCAAATCGCGTGCGGCATTTCGCGCCTCCCGGCGCAGCCAATTGGCAAAGGCCTTGGCCCGCGGGCGCAGGGGGCCTCTGCGCGAGACAATGTAATACCCGGCGCCTTCCTTTTCTCGGAAAAGTTCCAGCAACCGACCGGCTGCAATGTCCCGGCACACCCATTCATGCACCGTCACCGCCACGCCATAGCCATTGCGCAACCCATCCAGAAGCAGGTTCCCCGGAACTTGCGTCAAACCCCCTTCGCGGTCTGCGGTCACGCCTTGGGACCGCAACCAATCCGAGGATTCATTGGTGCCGTACTCCTGCAACCATGGCAAGCCGACAAGATCGGCCGGCTCCGATATGTCCTTGCCCTCTACAAGGCCGGGGGCGGCCACCGCTACGATGGGCGACTTGAACAACAGATGCGCATCAAGACCCGGCCAATCCCCGCTGCCATGGCGAATGGCAATGTCGATCCCGCCCGGCTCAAGCGTAGCCATCTGCGGTGTCGGGTCGATCATGATGTCGGTGCCGGGATGCGCCTGCCGAAAGGCGGCCAGCCGCGGCATCAGCCAATGCGCCGCGAAACTGGGCGTTGTCGAGATTTGCAGCGCACGCCCCGCATCGGCCCCGGTCAGCGCCTCGATGGTGCGGGCAATGCCGCCGAATCCACTGCTTAGCGCCTCAGCCAGTTGCCGCCCCTCGGGTGTCAGGGTCAGGCTGCGCCCCGCCCGGTCCACCAAACTCAGGCCCATATGCCCCTCAAGCGTTTTGATCTGCTGGCTTATCGCCGCGTGACTGACGTTGAGCGCCTCCCCCGCCGCACTGACCGAGCCGGTTTCCGCCAAGGCGGCAAAGGACCGCAGCGCGGTGAGCGGAGGAAGAGACAGCCAGTCCATATGTAATATCACCTTACATATCTGAATTTTTCTTGAGTCGCATTATGCACCCTGAAACTTCATAAATAAAGGCAGGAAGCGCAAACAGGAAAGGACATCCAATGCTTGGAATTTTCGCAAAATCTTTCACCATAGCCACCCGCACCGATCGCCGCGTACACTGGGGGGCTCCGGGCCATTGGCAAAAAGGCCCGGCCTTCAACACACGCGACAGCGCCGAACTCGTCGCCCACACGGAGGGGCGTCGCCGTGACTGAACGCCGTGATGATACGTCCAATCGACTGGCTCCCATGGCGGGACACAGGCAACACTGGTCGTGGATTGGCGGGGCTGGCAAACCCCAAAAACGCCAGTCCGGCGTTGACAGTCACCTGTGATTTCGCGGAATAAAGTGGCACCGGCCTTCCAGGAAACGCGCGAACAGGACGGAAGGGCCGGTGCCGAACCCGCAGGCGCGATGCGTCTGCGGGTATTCTTTTCAGGCGGGGCTTATTCGCCGCCGCCCAACTGGTGGACATAGGTGGTGACAGCGCGGATTTCCGCCTCGCTGAGCTCTGCACCCCCCATCGGGGGCATCACGCCATAGCGCGAGTTGACCACCGTGTGTTTCACCGCGTCGTAATCCCCACCATAAAGCCAGATGGCATCGGCAAGGTTCGGCGCGCCTTGGTAGATATCGCCCATCCCGTTGTCACCGTGGCAGGCGGCACAGTTGTCGAGATAGACAGTCTGACCAGCCTCGACCATGGATGCATCGACCGGCTCGTACGCGGGCGACAGCGACATCACGTAGTTGACCACCTGTTCGACCTGCGCCTCCTCCAGAAGCTCGCCAAAGGCGGGCATTTCCGAGTAGCGCGCATCGGGGTCGTCTTCGTTCCGGATGCCGTGTTTGACGCTGTAATGGATATCTTCCATCGTGCCGCCCCAAAGCCACGCATCGTCTTGCAGGTTGGGATAGCCCTTTGCGCCGGCCGCCCCCGAGCCGTGACACTGTGCGCACCACGTCATGAAGATCGATTCACCGGCCGAACTGGCATAGGTGGCCAGTTCCGCATCACCGGCGATCGAGGCCAGATCGACCGAGGCGAGCTTTTCGTTGATCGCGGCATTGGCGGCTTCGGCATCGGCGATTTCCTGGGCCACGTTGGCACGGGTCGACCAGCCAAGGTAGCCCGAGGTGGCATCCTTGATACCGGGCCACGCCGGATAGGCGATGGTATACCAGATGGCCCAGACGATCGTGGCGTAGAAGATCCACAGCCACCAACGCGGCAGAGGATTGTTATACTCCTGAATACCGTCCCATTCGTGGCCGGTGGTATCCGGTTCCTGTTTTTGCTGTTTTGGATTTTTTGCCATGTCGTTCACGCCTCCTTGGCGTCGGCTTCACCGCGCTTGGCGGAATTGTCTTCGGCGTCAGCGTCGTCGCCCGTGGCGGGCTTGTCCTCGTGCCGGAAGGGGATGTTCGATGGGTTATCATAGGTCTTGGTGGATCCGGGTCGGAAGACCCAGATCACCACACCGATGAAGAACACAAAGAGAAACAGAAGCATCCAGCTGTCGGCGAACTGACGAAGAAAGGAATAGGTTTCCATAGGTCCTTGTCCTTTTCCTAGCGGTTTGCCACCGGGGTGAAGGTTGAGAAGTCAACCAAGGTACCCAGCATTTGCATATACGCGATCAGCGCGTCAGCTTCCGAGATCCCCGGCTGCCCGTCGAAATTGCGCACGTTGACGTTTTCGCCATAGCGCTCGAACAAGCCGTCGGTGTCGCCGAAGGGGTCGATCTGCACGTTGAAGTCGGCCTTGGCGTTTTCGATGTGGGCCTCTTCATAGGGCACCCCAACCAGCGCATGCGTTGACAGAAGGTCCTCGATGTATTCGCCATCAATCGTGCGGTTTTCGAGATAACCATACTTGGGCATCACCGATTCCGGCACCACCGATTGCGGATTACGCAGGTGGTCGACGTGCCACTCGTCCGAGTAGCGGCCACCGACGCGGGCAAGGTCAGGCCCTGTCCGCTTGGAGCCCCACTGGAACGGGTGGTCGTACTGCGATTCCGCCGCAAGGCTGTAGTGGCCATAGCGTTCGACCTCATCCCGCATGGGGCGGATCATCTGGCTGTGGCACACGTAGCAGCCCTCGCGGACGTAGATATCACGCCCTGTCAGTTCCAGCGGGGTGTAGGGGCGCATGCCCTCTACATCCTCGATGGTGTTTTCCAACCAGAACAGGGGTGCGATCTGTACGATGCCGCCGATGGTGACAACAAGGAAAGCAAAGATCGAAAGAAGCGTAACGTTCTTCTCAAGGATCGTGTGTTTGTCGAGAATTCCCATTGATCGGTCCCTCCTCTTATTCGGCCGGGACAACGGAGTTTTTGGCTTCAACAGCCGGACTCCGTCTTACGGTCATGTAAAGATTGTAGCACATGATGATGCCACCAGCGACGTAGAGCACCCCGCCCAGACCACGCACGATGTACATGGGCAGCTTGGCATCCACGGTGTCGGCGAACGAGTTCACGAGGAAGCCGTTTGCATCCACTTCGCGCCACATCAGGCCCTCCATGATGCCGGTCACCCACATGGCGGCGGCGTAGAGGATGATGCCGATGGTCGCGAGCCAGAAGTGCCAGCTGACCATGCTCAGGCTGTAAAGGCGTTCACGGTTCCACAGCTTCGGCACAAGGAAGTACAGCGCACCGAAGGTGATCATGCCGTTCCAGCCCAGCGCGCCCGAGTGGACGTGACCGATGGTCCAGTCAGTGTAGTGCGACAGCGAGTTCACCGCGCGGATTGACATCATCGGACCCTCGAAGGTGGACATGCCGTAAAAGCCGATCGAAATCACCATCATGCGGATGATCGGATCGGTGCGCAGCTTGTCCCATGCGCCCGAAAGCGTCATCAGGCCGTTGATCATACCACCCCACGAGGGCATCCACAGCACGATCGAGAACACCATGCCCAGCGTCGAGGCCCAGTCGGGCAGCGCGGTATAGTGCAGGTGGTGCGGACCGGCCCAGATATAGATGAAGATCAGCGCCCAGAAGTGGATGATCGACAGTTTGTAGCTGAACACGGGGCGTTCGGCCTGTTTCGGCACGAAGTAATACATCATGCCAAGGAAACCGGCAGTCAGGAAGAAGCCCACGGCGTTGTGGCCGTACCACCACTGCGTCATGGCATCCTGCACACCCGAGAAGACCTGCACCGATTTGGAGCCCCAGATCGAGACCGGAATGCTGAGGTTGTTCACCACGTGCAACATGGCCACGGTGATGATGAACGAAAGGTAGAACCAGTTCGCCACGTAGATGTGCGGCTCTTTGCGCTTGACGATGGTACCAAGGAACACGGCCAGATAAGCCACCCAGACGATGGTCAGCCACCAGTCAACGTACCATTCCGGCTCGGCGTATTCTTTCGACTGGGTCGCCCCCAGAAGATAGCCGGTGGCGGCAAGGACGATCACCAGTTGGAACCCCCAAAAGACGAACCACGCAAGATTGCCGCCCCAAAGGCGGGCTGCCGATGTGCGTTGCACCACGTAGAAAGACGTCGCGATCAGGGCGTTGCCCCCAAACGCGAAAATCACCGCCGAGGTGTGCAAGGGCCGCAACCGACCGAAGTTCATATAGCCCTGCGCCCACTCGAAGTTGAGCTGCGGAAAGGCCAGCTGGAAAGCGATGAACGTCCCGGCCAGAAACCCGACAACACCCCAAAGGGCGGTCGCGATCACGCCGGCGCGCACGACACCGTCCATGTATTCTCCGGAAAGATCCACGTTTGGAACGGGTTCGTCAGTGTGGCGAAGCGTCCAGATGAAAAGGCCACCGGCCGCCAGCGCCACTGTAAGCGCGTTGACCAGATAGGCCAGATCGCGCGCGTAATTGGCCGCAATCAACGCGAAAAGCGTGATGAGGCCAAGCACGATCAGCTTGATGTAGTTCGTCATGTTGCGTCCCTTCGTCTCTTACCGCGCGATTCGAACTTCCTCGCGCGGGCGCGTTTAGACTGCTGCGTTAATGCTGCGCGTGCCAAAACGTTGCCTTGATCTGCATCAATAACGGGTGCCACATTTCTTGATGCGCATCAAAGCGGAATCTACTCGAAGACGTTTAGCGTAAGAACAGAAACCAGACATGAGGATACCCCGATGACATATAACAGCCTGTTCTCCGTGGTTACCGATGAAGCCTTTGTCGACGACACGATGGCGCAGGCCATGGCCATGGCAACCGCGCATGATGCGCATCTGGATGTGCTGTGCCTTGGCGTCGATCGCAGCCAAACGGGATACTACTATGCCGGGGCAAGCGCCATGGTTTTGCAGGAAACCATCACCCGGGCGCATGAAGAATCAGAGGCGCTTGAGGCGAAAGTCAAAAAACTGCTCGACGGTTCGGGTATCCGCTGGGCCAGTGAGACCGGCGTCGCGCAACTGGCCGATCTGGGCCGTCATGTGGCCGCACGGGCGCGGTTCTCGGACTTGGTCGTGCTGCCGCGCCCCTATGGCGACAACTGCGGCGCGGAATTGGAGCCGGTGACGGAATCGGCGCTTTTCGAAGGCCACACGCCCGCCCTGATCGTGCCACCCAAAACCAAGCCACAGCCCACGCCCAACCGGTTGATGATCGGCTGGAACGAAAGCAGCGAAGCGCTCAGCGCGATCCGCGCGGCCATGCCGCTTATTACGGCGGCAGACGCGGTGCATGTGGTGGTGATCGACCCGCCGCAACACGGGCCGAACCGGTCCGACCCCGGCGGGCTGGTCTCGCAATATCTGGCACGGCACGGCGCGAAGGTCGAGATCGACGTCCTGTCCAAGACCCTGCCGCGCGTGTCGGACGTCCTGCTGCGCCACGCCGACGACATCAAGGCCGATATGCTGGTCATGGGGGCCTATGGTCACTCGCGTTTCCGCGAGGCGGTGTTTGGCGGGGCCACGCGCGATATGCTGGAACAATCCGACCTGCCGGTGTTCATGGCGCGCTAAAGCGTTTCGCGAAAAACCTGAATCACAGATTTTCGCGAAATGCAGCGCAACGCTCAATTGTTGCACGCGTTCCGTCTTTCGCTGATGTCGAGAGTGAAAGGCGGAACGCTTTAAGGCTATCCCAAGATACAGACAAAGGCGCACCCGCTTTGGGTGCGCCTTTTTTCGCCCTCCGCACAAGGCGATTACCTACTCCACTGTAATCGTCTTTCGCGCCAAGACCTTCTTGTTGGCCACGTCCAGAACCCGGATCTCGTAGATCCCGGCCTCCTCCGGCAGGCTGACACTCAGGGGCGGATCGCCGGTGATCTTCTTGGCCGAAATCCAGGTGAAAATCGCCTGCTCCGCACGCGCCACGGTGATGCGTTGATCGGCGCTGGCGCTTTCCACCGTCCAGCCGACCTCGATCTCGGCCCCCGCCGAGGCCGTATCCGGGGCCTCGATCGAGGCCCCGGTACTCAATTGCGCATCCTTGGGCAGAACCTCGACCGTCGCCCGCGCCAGAACCCGCTTTCCTTCGCGCAGAAGATAGCGCACCTCGTAAAGGCCGGTCTGATCGGGCGCGGTAATATCGTGTTGCGTCTTGTCGCGCACCTGGGTGTAGGCCCCGAATTCATCCCCGGGGGCGCCCGCAGGCACAAAATTGATGTAATCCGAGGCACTTACCGTCCCCGTCCATGTGATCCGCAGGTCATCCCCGGCCCTGACTTCACTGGGCGCCGCGACCGAGACCTCTGGCTCGACGATTTCGACCATCGCGGTCGCCAAGGTCCTGGACCCCTCGCGCAAGACATAACGGATTTCGTAAAGCCCGGTATCCGAAGGGGCCTGCAATTCGCCTTCGGTGTTTGAACGCACCACGATGTAATTGCCGAATTCCCCCTCATCGGTGCCCATCGGCACGATGTTTATATAGTCTTGGGCGCTCACGCCACCGGTCCAGGACACCCCGAACTTGCTTCCGGCCAGCGCGGTGTCCGGCGCGGATACACTCACCTCGGGTTCTGTCACTTCGATAGACGCGCTGGCGATGGTCTTCGATCCTTCGCGCAGCACATACCGCAGTTCATAAAGGCCCGGATCGGCCGGGGCGGTCAGAGTTCCGGTCTCGTTGTCGCGCACGACGATGTAGTTTCCGAACTCGCCTTCATCCGACCCGGCGGGCAGAATGGTCATGTAGTCTTGATTGTTGATCGTGCCGGTCCACGAGACATCGAACTTCGCCCCGGTGACCACCGACTTAGGCCCGGAAATCTCAACCGATGGGGTCGTCACCTCCATCGTTTGGCGGGCCAGCGTCTTGCGTCCTTCCCGCAGCACGTAACGCACTTCGTACATCCCCTCGGCGGCAGGCGCCTTCAATTCCCCTTTGGAATTGTCGCGCACGACAATATAGTCCCCGAACTCTCCTTCATCGGCTCCCATCGGGACGATGGTCATATAGTCCTGACTGTTGACCGTCCCGCCCCAGCTGACATCGAAAGCCGCGCCGGTCTGCGCGCTTTCGGGGATCTGCAATGTCACCTGCGGGTCAGTCACCTCGATCTGGCGCGAGGCCACGGTG